>OCTX012085964.1_pt1 | contig 26505 bp, 37 predicted proteins | sample 1539691 | NCBI WGS metagenome assembly OCTX01 (sample SAMN02144231, study PRJEB22623) | gut metagenome | biome: sheep rumen | host: Ovis aries | place: New Zealand
TTAAATAGTCCTCTAGTAGTGGATTGCTTCCTCGATGTCGAGGAATCCGTGGATACCGGAAGCGCATGTGCGGTCGGAATCTTCGAAAGGTTCCGTCGGTGTTACGGTCTTCCCCATTTCGTACGTGAACGACGGGTCGTGCCGTGACGTGACCGAGTGCTTCCTCGCGAGCTTCATCGGCTTGCCCTCGATGTCAAGGATGTTGACGACCTTGGCTTCGGACACGCGGATCTTATGGTCGTCGGTGTCGTAGTGCTTTGTTGCGGACGCCGGGACTTCGAGGACGACGATGACTTGGGCGTCACCGGTAACGGAATGTCCGAAAAACGAGTACGCCTCGTAGTTCGCCTTCTTGTAAAGAGTGATAGGCGTCTCCGGCAGACCGCGTGAGCATACGGCTGCGACCATCTTAACCGATTCCGGTTCAGATTCGATTACCTTGCAGACCACGCCGTTCGCCGTAATCGTGCCGAACTTCGTGAACGGGGCATACAGCGACGTGAGCACGGTATCGTCGAACCGAGCTGTCTCGACTTCGGAAAGTGACGCCTTGAGCGAGGTTATGGAGTCGGCTATGTCGAGACTCTTGGCATACGCACGGACGAGATCCACGAAGCCGTGACACTGGTAGACGAATATGGCGTTGCACTTGTCGACGCTGTTAAATATGGAGACGCCTTTCGTCTTCACCACGTGCAAGTGGACTCTGCTCGTGTCATCCCCGGACTTGTCATTGGCGTTTCCGTCGATAATGACGTAGTCGACGCAGTCAGTATATACGTCGCCGGAGAGCGTGTCGTACAAGATTAAAGAATTCTCTGGAACTGCTGTAGAAAACGAAGTGCATGACATGTCGTGGCGTACATTGCACCGTACGAGAGCTACAGTCACGCCCTTGTCTATAACGAGCTTCGTGTCGTCGTCAAACGTGCAGTCCTCGAATATGACCCTTTCAATCGTTCCGAAGTGTGTCACGAACTGTAAGCCGCCACCGGTTCCTCTAAAGTCGGAGAACCGGCAGTTGCGGAAGATGACTGTCGAGAAGATGCATGAATTGAGCCTCGAATTGTCGAGGTTGATGTCGAAACTGCGAAATTTAGGGTCGTTGAACGAAAAATAGACGTTCTCGAACACGGCGGCGACTGATTCCGGCTTGAATATGACGTGGTCGGATATGGAAACGTACGGCACTTCGGCTGCCACCATCTTCGCGACTTCGTCATACATCGAGAGCTTGAATCCGTAACCTCCTGTGTAGAGAATCTTGTCCGCGCTATCTGCATCGATAGTGCATCCCCGGAATCCGGGGGCAGCCGTTCTCTGGGTGGAAGGCGGTATGAAAATCTTCGTTTTGGCGGGTGTTTTTTCTTCGTGTTTCTTCTTTTTTGCCATACAAGTCCTTTTTTGTCTGAAATATAGCAACTATTTGGAATTCGACCACGGTTTCTCTATATTTTATGGCATGAGAATACTTGGATACGTAGCATTGGGTCTTGCCGCCGTAAACGCTGTGAAGAAGCTGGGACAGAAGTTCAGCGAAATGCCGAGTCTGTACAGCCGGAACGACTTTGGCATCATAGACATCAACTGGAGTCGCTTGTTTGAATACCACCGTATCAATGTGGAGCAGAACTTCATCGAATTCGGAAACTGGTTCAACGAGGACGGCAGTCATCCGTTCTACCTTGCAAATCCGGTAATATATGTGCCGGATACCAAAATTAATCCATCCGATTGCGGTCACACTATACCGTATTCTGTGTATCTGACAAGTGTTATCGGGGACGAGTTTTTCAGTCACAGCCAGTGGGGCAAGATGATGGGCTGGCAGTCAGGCTCATATTGCCGTCTTTCCACGATTATGGACATGGCGGCTTTCACGGAAGGCATGTTTGGTTCACTCCGTCCGGAGTACGACGCACGTGAGTACTACAGGAAAAAGATGGGAAAGTCGCGGGTTGAACAAATGGTAACTGAACTCCGTGCATACATATACGGACGGATGGTGTCTGACGGAAAGATACCGAGGGATTGCTTGAAAAGATGAGACCGATATTGCATTATATAGCGGTGGGGTTGGCTATAGCAAACGTTGTCCGGAAGGTGGCAAATAAGAAATCCCGCTTGACAGACATGTACAAGAAGACCGTATACAGCGAGCACGACATAGACTGGTACCGTCTGTATCAGGCACATGACATCCGATCATGCGAGCACTACATAACAATCGGCACACTCTTTTCCATCAGGGGTCCGGCGTACTTCATAAAGCCGGTGCGATTACCTTTAGTATACATTAGAGACCAGAACGGCATAGACTTGCCGTACGACTGCTATATGTCTAGCGAAATAGACGTCGAGTTCATGAGGGAAGGCTCGTGGGGGAAACCTCTCAACTGGACGTACATGTCATACGTCGGCATGGAACAGCATCCAGAACGGAGAGTGTGGGAACAATACCCATACACGTTAAAGCCCATTCACGACGCGAGAATCGTATACGGCAAGCCGATGGGTGTCAAGCGGTTCGACCGCATGGCTGACGAACTGTACTCGTTCATATACGGCAAGATGATAGTCGACGGAATTATACCAAAGGACTGCATAAAATGAAGATCTTTCCGATTTTCGCTGTTGCGATGACGTTGGTAAACATATACCGGAAAATCTTGAAGAAGCGAGATTTGATACATACAATGTACGGAGTTTCGCCGTTTCTCAAGTTCAAGAAGATGCCGTCATCGCTAGGAATCCGCACCAAGATGTTCTACATGTGTGTCGTCACGCGACCCAGCATGATTGGAGAGAGGAGATATTACCTGGGATGGCGTATCTGGATTCCGTATTCATATCCAGCAAGCCCAAGCCGACCCACTATATACGAATATCGAGACGATCTCGTCTGTTGGGGCAACTACGAGATAATAGCCGGACGTCTAGGCAAAGACACGCTGGTAGGCATCTACGATCACGTTCCGGAAAGGGCGATCGACCGGCTAGGCAAGGGAAAGGCACGCATCAAGAAGGAGTTCGACGTGGCTACGTTTGCCAAGAAGGTCGGAATGAGCTATGGGTCTGTTCTGGACATCCTGCACGACTTCATAACAAGCTTATACAGCAAGATGGAGCTAGACGGGGCATACCCGTCTGAAGTATTCCGCTAGATATTGTATGCCTCTGCCAGCCTTATGTCGAGAAATCCGTGGATTCCTTTCGAACAAGGATCCTTGGATATGTCAAACCCGCTAGGTATGGCGTCCTCGTCGAGACTGTAGAAGAAATGCCGGTCATAGTCCGAGCGTACGGCGAACGGTTTCTTGATCGTAACCGGTTCTCGGGTGACGACATCCCTGAAGCATACCACGTGAGCTTTCGAAACCCGTGTTTTAAGGGTCGCCTCGCTGTGCATGATTCTCGCGTCAGCCGGAACTTCCAGCTCGACGATGACCTTGCCCCAACCGATACTGAACCGTCCGAGCTTCAGACAGACGTGAGCCTTCTTGTAGAGTTTGAACGGAAACGCCGGGAATCCGGAATACAGATGTCCGCTGTGGATCAAAGTAGAACGTGAAAGGTCATGCTTTTCGATGACGTTGAGACGTGCTACGGACTCGTCGTCGGAGAACAAAAATCCAACTTTCGACATCGGGTCGAACGCATATCTGAGCAAGGAAACTGACGCGAGATGGACTCTGATGATATTGCTACAGTTTTTGATATTCATGTACAGCGGCACGGTGCAATTTTCGCCAGTTATTTTTATGCAATCAAGATTTACGTGGTCTAGGTTTACCGTTACAGTACGGCTATTCGAGTGCCGGCTGTTTATCTCCAGCCATAACGGTGCCATACCGGTCGCATATCCGCTATCGTATACTGAAATATAGCGTGAGTCATACGCTTGCATGTGTATTGACTCTATGCGCGAGAAAGACACGGCATTGAACCCGTATGTCGCTATCTGGGATTTAAGACGCTTGAGCGTATAGACGCAGTCCTTGAAGATGGCGACTGAACTGTTTTGCTCATTGCGACATGCAAAGAAACTACTCCACACGCAAAGCTTTTTCTTGATACAGCAGTTTTCAAATTTCACCACGCCGGCAGTATGTACATCGGTGTCCTCGAAGAAGGTACACTTCCTGAATACGGCGACGACACCAAGATTGATACTAACCATCATCGAACTTGAGAAGTAGCATTCCTCGAACACGACGACGGCACATTTTCCCTTGTGACCGTTTGGCAACGGTACTTCTATTTCATTTGTAACACGGTCGCCGCTTGGACCGTAGACGGACACAAACGCCACGTTCTTGATATAGAACGTCTTGCCGTCCACTGAGCTGATGTTTGGCGTGGCGATAATCTTGAGAGGCGGGTCGCTCTTCTTTGGAAATTTTGGTATACGCATACTAGTACTCAATTGCGTCTTCGATGTCGATGAAACCGTGTATGCCGCTCGAGCACTCTTCGGACGATTTATCGAACGGTTCTTTAGGCTTTACCACTTTTCCACGCCTGTAATGGAACTTGTAGTCGTGGATGGATCGAACCCAGCTGAACGGCCAGAAATAATGCACACGCTTGCCTTTCTTTTCGTTGCGAGACCAAGTTATGTCCTTCACCTTGGCTTCGGACACTCGGCACTTCTCTCCATACAAGCTGTGGTTCTTCAGAGCCTTAGCCGGGACTTCGAGCGTGACGATGGCACTTTCCTCTTCGCCGAAGATGTTCTTGACCCGGACTTTCTTGTATAGGGTCATCGGCTTTTCCGGGATGCCGATAGAATTGCTGGAGAACACGTAATAGGTGCGGTCTTCGTTATCAAATGTCTTTACGAGGGAGTCGACGGCACAAACCATTTGTACGTGAGACGTATACCCGACACCATAAAACCCGACTCGAGAGTCTTTAAGAACTATCTGACCTAGTTCGGTCGCAGAGCATACGTTTATATTGTTTAATGACGAATCAAAAATGCGGATCGACCACTGTAACAATGTCGAATCAGACACATGTAACTTGGGTTCACCTTCGCTTATAGTCGCCTTCATGTTGAAAATACGAATCGAATAAGTATAGTGATGCCGTTTCGTTATTGTCTTATCTGTAGCACGGTTAACATCAACTATAGTTGGCTCATAGATGCGGACTCCACCGTTACCGATGCCATTTAACTTGCCTGAAATTATCACCCTGGCGTACTTTTTGACACATACGCCGCCCATAGCTACATTTTCCCCTCGAAATACGATTGTCGACTCTCCGTGAGACTCGAAATATAACGATTGCCCGTATGCTTTGCACGAGTCAACAATGACGTGACCCGGAGTATGGATTTCCCAATTGTACGCGTAGAACTTGCATTTGTTAAACACTACCACATTTCGATTGCCGACAATATTGAGAGGCAAACTACCAAGCCGAGACTTTTCATTCTTAAACTCACAGTTAGAGAAAACAATTATATAACCGTTTAAACCCAGTAAGCTGATGTCCAGATCGAAATCCATCGATTCAAAAACCGTATCTTCGATGATAAATGCGGGTGCCGTAATATCCGTATCTTGCCAAGACTCATGCCAGTTCTCTTCGACGCGACCTATTTCAAGAAGAGCCTTTGCCATGTCCTCGGCAGTTTTCATCAGGGGAATGAATCTTTGCTGCGGTTGCGGTGCCTTTTGTAAGTCCAGCAGTCCGGTTTCTTTGGCAAGGTTGAGCTTCTTAGCCTTTCTGAGCGATTTCGGCATATTCTTCTTTTTCTTGTGCATATAGATCCTCGTTTGTTTCAAATATAGCAATTATTTGAATTTGTGCATCATGTTTGTTATATTTTTGGCATGAAGCTGAACTTTAGCATAAGAACCCTACGAAATCTGTTATTTACCGCCATCTACGCGTTTACAGCAGCAAAGACGGTCAGCAAGGTGTGCAAGTGGGTTACCGGTCGATTCAAGATAAACGCGTTGGCGAGCCTTTCACAAGGGGAACGGCTGGACAGCACCGACGTCATGGTAGTCGGCGAGATGCCGAATGGGAAACTTTTATACAGTGGGATTCGCGCAACCATATTTCACAACAAGAATGACGCGATTGACTTTCAGAAACGGTTACAGTTTACCGAGGACATCGTCAATACGTCGAGACTGGTCTCGACCCATTTTGCAAGGTTAAAGGTCAGGCTGATAAAGATAACGCGATACACGGAGCTTGGCGAAACTTATTTCAAGGCCGGAAATTTTATATGGAACCGCTATAAGCCGGTTCCAGCAGAAACAACAACGATACTCATCTGGGACATAATATTCCGTTCACGACTTGACAAGCTGATTACATCGATCACAATGAACATCTGGAACCTAATGGCGAGATACGACCTCGGCGAAGCGGAACTTGTCGAAAGAATCCGGACAGCCGAGGCTGAACGCAGTGCTAGTGGACGGCTATAGTGTCGGTACAGACGACGTCGACCGACCTTAGCATGTAGTGCTCGATCGTATATTTTTCCGTAAGAACGGTACGGCTTTCAATCCGGTAGGTACCGCTGGACAACTTGGTAACCTTGTACTGGTTCAGATTCCATTCCTTGCACCGGTCAGCCGGTCTCCATGACTTTTCGCAAATTATGACGACCTCGTTCTGGCATTTCGGCGGTGGCAACGGTTTTGTAGCTTCATCGGCGTTCTTGAGACGGTCGCCGATTGCCCACCATCCGCCAGATAGCAAAGCAACGAGAATCAGTATGACGACAATGATTTCAGCCGTGCTGGCGGTTCTCGGGATTCCGTAGTCATCACCGTCATCCATTACTTCATCTCCGGCAGACTGACCGGCTTGCCTTTGTTTGTAGCCCTGACCGAGTCGGCACAGACGAACCAGCTCTTTTCTATTTCAAGGTCCTTGTAGATGTAGGTCTCGGACGGGTTATACCGGTTAGTGATGTAGGTGAATGCGAACTCCTCGTTGATGACGAAGTTCTTAGCCGAGAACTTCATGCACTCGTTCTTCCCGGTCACCGTCTTGTAGCTCGTATCCCACTTGCCTTTATTTTCTTCCTTGAGGCACACCGTATAGATTTCATTCTGGCACGGGACGACCGTCTTTGTCGGAAAGATGAGCAATATGCCGGCTGTAAGTCCAGCACCGGCGATTGCGGACATGACATTAGATGCTTGCATATACACCTACCTTGCACTGTAGCGGGCACCCGTTGCATCCGCGTGCCGAAGTCTTGTAAACGCTGCAAATGAGTCCGTTCCTTGCGGATTCCGGCAGCTTCTTGATGTGGTCGACAAAGACGTTTGTGCGGTCTTCGTCGGAGAGTCTGGATATGATGTCGGCCGCGATACGCTTGTACGGCTCGTCGAACATGTCGAAGCCTTCTCCGGTCACAGTCTCCGTATAGAACGCGTCCTGGATATACTTCTTGTTCTGGTAAGCGAGACGCTCGTCGATGTCATTGTCGCTCAAACCGCGTCCATAAAGACGCTTACGCTGTTCATCCTTGTCCACGTCGATATAGAACGCAGCCGGCGTATAGACGTAAGGTACGATTCTCCACGAGGTCTCGATGGGAGGTATCTCGACGAAGTACGGGGCACCGGGGGTTTCATTTCTGCGGAGGAAATCGCCGAACTTGTCCGTGACGTACGACTCGAAATCGAGGTACATCTTGTGGTTGTTCGGATTGAAAATCCGGCTCTTGATCTTGCGTAGGTTAAGGGAACCGTCGTTCAACAATACATCGTTTCCGAGAATTTCGGAAATGGTCTTGCATGTGTCGGAATTGGAGTAGAGTACGGACTTTGCTACGTCGTCAGCCTTGATAACGCGATAACCGAGAGAGCTGAGGTGGTTTGCCACCGTAGACTTTCCGGAACCCATCTCTCCAGATAGGATGTAAAAGTTTGTCTTACTCATGATACGCCTCGTAAATCTGCTTGAGGATATCGTTATAGTCGGTAAATGTCATAGGAGGAGTGATACCGGCGATATTCGGCTCGACCCAGCCGAACGTGTCACGGAAACGCTCGAAGCTAGCCAGTTTCGCAACCGACCTCAAGCTGGTGGACGAGATGTGGTTGAACTGCGGTACTGTCAGGTATACAGTTTCCATGTGGTGGTTGAGGTCTGCAAGCTTGTCGTTGTAGATTTGCTGGTACATCTCGTAGTCGAGGTCTGTGCCGTTGCGGAGACCGCGTATGATAACGTTCGGGTCTTCGTCAATACCTTGCTCCTTGAGCTTGTGACGGACATCTACCAGTAAGAAGTAGTCTGGCAGTTCGACGACTGACACGTTGTCAATCTTGATTGTGGCTTGTCTGATCCATTCGGCACGCTGGCAACCAGGAACTTCGCCTGGTTTAGCCGGATTTTGTGCTACCACGACAATGACCTTGTCGAAAATCTTGGAAGCCTTGCCGATTATGGCAAGGTGTCCGATTGTCACCGGGTTGAACGAGCCTGGATATACGGCTACAGTGCTCATGCTATGCCCTTCTTTTTCTTGTACTCATTGATTTGCTTTTCTAATCCCCATGCGTTTTCAAGGAGTTCGCCAGCTGCTTCGAGGATATACGAAAAGCATCCTTTCGGCCAGTCTTCCACATTGCCGTTTCCGTCGATGTGGATTTTCTGCCCATTGTAGATGAAGTAGAATCCGGTAAGATGCTGCTTGCATATTTGCACACGCACGTTGTCCAGAGCACATGTATTCTTGATTTCACCCACCGGCTGTCCGTCTGGCGTGTAGAGGGTCACCGTCGGGTCGATGTTGTTGTCGATGCGGACTGCGAGACGGTTCGGGTTAACCGCTTCGAGGTGGTTAAACACGTGTAACTCGTCGGATTCGGTAACCAGGTCGTCAATAAGTACAACTTTGAAATTTCCGTTATGGCTGTCGGCAAAGTAATTGGCTACGTCAACCTTTGTATAGCCGAACGTACCCATAGCTCCGGGTCGCAGAAGCCAATTCTTGAGGTCGTCAACGTTACGCGGTTCATTGACAAGGTTGAGCGTCTGCATTCTGCCCCATAGGGAGTCGCAAATCCAGTCGATGGCGTCGCTCTTGACATAGATTGACCCGGCGTGGGAAGTGTCGACACCAATGGCTTGGTAGACCGTGTTCAATAAAGAAAAATCAATCTCGTCGCGAGTCTTCCAACCCCACGTGTAGATAGACACGATATAAGGCTCATTGGCAAAAGGCTCATTGTCGACTCGTTTAGCGATATACTTCCGGATTTGCTCGCAGTTGAATTTCAGAATGTTTCTAGTCTTCAGACTGTCGATTACCGTTCCTTCAAGGTCGATAAAAAATCTAAGCATCTGGTTCCTCAATGACAATTGGTTCGTCTGGCATGTATTCTTTCGGGGCGATGTTCGCTCCGGCTGGATGCACGATTGGGTCCTCGTGATGCACCGGATAGTCCGTCTTCGTTTCTGGCGTAATATTCGTGTTCATTAAAACCTCTTTTAGCCGAAATATAGCAAAATGCAGTGATTTCGTCAATACAACGGAATTAAGTATTGACAAGCTACAAATTAAAAGTTATATTTGTATCGGAGGTCTTATGCAAATCGACTACACAAAGTTTAACAACGAAGAACTTAACATCGCAATGGGCTTGATCAGACGAATCAAGTCATACGGCTACGAGGCATACGCCGTCGGCGGATGCGTACGTGACATGGTTCGTTACTATATCAAGCAGACCGATTCGGCGAACATCCACGATATCGACATCGCGACCAACATGCCGATTCCGGAATTGCAGGGCAAGTTCCATACGGAAAGCAACAACGGCGAGAAGCACGGCACAATCCTCGTGCTCATAGACAAGCACGCCTTCGAGGTGACCCAGTTCCGTACCGACGGCGACTACACCGACGGCAGACACCCGGACTCCGTAAAGTTCGCCAAGACCTTCAAGGAAGACGCCGCTCGCCGTGACTTCACGATTAACGCGATGGGCATGGACTGTGACGGCAATGTTATTGACTACTACGGCGGTATCGACGACATCCAGAACAAGAAAATCCGTGCAGTCGGCAAGGCTGACGACCGATTCAAGGAAGACGCCCTCCGCATGCTACGTGCCATCCGTTTCTCTACGGTATTCGGCTACGGCATAGAGGCGTTTACATGGGGTGCAATCTTGGATAACGCCGAACTTATCGGCAAAGTGTCTTGCGAGCGTATCCGTAAGGAAATCCTATCGGCGACTGAAAAGGCTAGCCATTACATGCCCTCGTTCTTTAAAGCCCTGATGAATACGACCCTTACAAACCATATCAAGGCGTTTGTACCGATTGCGTCGCTCGGACCTGACAGCCGTCTTCCGGATTTGATTTACAACATGAACCGCGTGACAATCCGGAATATCGATTACGGCGACGTCGAGCTGAACACGAGCAACGTAATTCCGTTCATCTGTGCATCGCTCGATTTCCGCATTTCCGCTATGGAAGCCCTTGTAGCGACACGTGAGGAATTCAAGCTGCTCAACTTCTACGGCAACTCACTTAGATATATCAACAACACTAAGCCAGAGGAATACAAGTGGTCGAAACTTGTCGAAATCGCCGAGGGAGACTACCACATGGTTCTCGACGTTCTCTCCGGTATAAAATATCCGGCTTATCTGTACGAGAAGATGAACATCGCTCGCTTCCTCTCCCAGAACAAGCCGGACATGAAGGCTCTTTCCGACAAGGTCAAGGAGATGGGCATTCCACAGGGCAAGGAATACGGCAAGAAGCTTGCTGAACTTGTCGAGAACGCCTATGCAGAAAAAGCAAAGATGCTGACCACTACGATCAGCATCACGGTAGGGAACAGTATCGTCAACTACAAGCTTGTTTCTGTCGACTAGACGTCAATAAGGAACGTCTTCGCTTCCTTGAAGGAAACGAACGGAAAATTTTCGTGAGGAAGCCCAAGGGTATTGCAGATGATGCGATGCCCTTTTCCGTTCTTGTCCACCCAGGTAGTGTCGAGACAGCCATGCGTATGTCCGCACTGCCAGATGGTGGTCTCCGGCAATTGCTCCAGGTATTTCGCACCGTCGAAGCAGTACCACGCCGTGCGGTACGTGTTCACGAACTGCGGCTGAATGCCCAGCTGCGTCGGAAGGAAATGCGTTAGCACTACCTTCGGAGCTTCCTTGACGACGGCATCGATCTTGTCGGATTCAGACTTCAGAATGGCGAGCGGGTCCTGCCCCATGTAGTTCCAGTGGCGACCGTCATACCAGTCCCGGTGCCACAGGGCGAGCGTGTCATACGGTCTTCCCTCGTAGCCGTCGTAGGTGAAGTCGCACATGCCCATCGTACCGCCGAAACCGTCGATGACGTTTCCGTCAAGGAAATGCACGTTATGCAGAGCGAGCAGCGATAACTTGAGATAGTCGAGCTTGTCCTCGGTCGTCTTCCACTGGGTGAACCCGTCCAGGTCTATGAACGAACCCCTTACGGTTAGGTCGTGGTTTCCGAATACCAAGTAGACATGCTTGTACTTTTCAGATATGTACTTGCAGAACGCGAGGAACGTGACATCATCGTCGGCGATGTCGCCAGCTATTGAAACTGCTTCCGCCGGAAGGAAGTACCGTTCATATAGTTCATCGAACGACTTGCGTAGTATCGCCTTGTTTGTGGTAAGGGGACACCACGCGTCGAGATGCAAGTCCGATATGAAGTACGTCAGCATTTAGCGGTGTCTCTCGTTGTAGTCAATCGCAGTGATGACGGTAATGATTGCCAACAAGATAAGATTCGCCCACAAATACGTTCCAAATACTGCATCGCAGATACAGTTCGCCGCGATCCATACCAATACGTATATGGCGACAAAGATGTCCTTCTGCTTAGAAGTCTTGAACATCATGGTAGCCTTCCTGTTCGAAGTTGTATTCGCGTTTCATGCCTTCCTTCAGAACCGGTTGCTCTGAACGGAACAGTACGTCCGGAAGGTTCTGGATTTTGGTGATGAGCGGATAGTACACCGGTATGTACTTGGAACGAGTAATCGTCACTGTTCCGGCTGGAGCCGTGCGAGCCTGGTGCAACGGAGGAAGCTTCTCGAGCTCTTCCGGAGTGTACGGACGTTCCTCGACGATACGCTTGATGTACATGCCTCGAGTGAAGCTGGATAGGGTCTGGTTCCAGAAGTCACAACCCTTCTCCGACAACATCTTGAGCTTGTCGTCGCTGTTCTTGCTGAGGAGTTCCTTGTCGCTGTAGAACTTGCGTGCAACGTTGCTGATGGAGTTTTTGATTGCGTCACGTTCACGCCATACGATGCAGTTGGCGACCTCGTCCTCGCTAGGCAAGCCAAAAACCCTGGCGTCAAACGCCGGCTGCTTTCCCACGTAGCCGGCATGAATGAGCCAGTCGTAGAATGCTACCGCAGCAGTAGACGAGGCGAGCGACGCGATCTTCTGGCAGTGCCTGCCAAACAGCTCGCAGTCCTTCGGCAACACGATTGTAATTTCGTCGGACTGGGTATACCCGACCACGGCATGGAACATGTCGACCAATGCGATTGTAGCAGCCTTCATGGCGTCGAGGATGGTTCGGTCGTACGGCTTCTTGAACTTGCGTGTGAACGTGCTAAAGCAGTGACCGTCCACGCGGATTACTGGGTAAAAGCCCTTCGGCACCGAGCCGTATGCGTCGATTTCAAACGGCCATCCAGCTGGTATTCGTACAGCGTGCTTCGCCGGAGCTTGCGGATACTTGCCCGGAAAGTCGTGACCGTTGAACAGAGACTCATACCACTTCATGCGGTCGCCGAGCGACATTGGAGCCAACTGTTGAGTTTCTGTTGAATCAGTGTTGATATTTTGTTTAGATTTCGTGAATAACTGTTTGATACTGTTAATTAGTGCAGTAATGAGAGCCATGATTAGTCCTTTACAGCGATGATGATGTCAATCTGGGTATCGTAGAAGACACCCTTGATGATTTCCTGGACAACGTCCCAGTTGAGCATGTCGATACCGCAACCGATCTTCGGCATGTAAATTTTGGTGATTCCGTGCATTACGGCAAATTTGCGGAGCGAGTGCAACGAATCGGTAAGGCTTTCGTACGTCGGCTTGTACGGGGAGCGGAGCTTCGTGATGAGGTTGACGAGAACTCCCTTGCGCTTTTCCGTGACGACCGGGAGGATTTCGCCTACCTTGAGCTGTACGGCGACTCCGTCCGGATTCGTGGAGCACTTGTAGCGGCACTTGGACTCGGCGTCGAACATCTCTCGGTTGATAATCGGTGCTACGCCGCTTCCCCAGCAGAGGTCTGCCGCGATGCAGTGAGCGACTGCAAAGAGCTGGTCATCGGGGACGTTGCGGATATCCATGTGGGCAATCATAAAAACCATAATAAATTCCTCTTGTTTGCCCCAAATATAGCAACACGCAAGTCCTACGTCAATCATTTCATATAAACTTACAAAAGAAGTTTAAAGGGAATATGCACTATGGAATTGGGCAACCTCACCGAGACAATTCAGCTATTTTCAGCCTTCTTGATCGCGTTCACCTCGTTCGCGGCAACGCTTGTCGGCATCATCCGACCACTGCGTAAGTGGTTCGTTGAGAAGTTCACCAACAAGAACGAAATGGGCAACCGGATTACCGCGATAGAGGACAACATAGTCCAGATAAACCAGTTCATCACGAGCCTAAAGGACGACCTCTATTCCAAGTTCGAGACCGACCGAAACGAGCAACGGATAATGAAGGAGGCGACCATCGCTTCTATCCGTAATGCGCTCACCGCCATTTACAACCGTGCGAACGAGCTTGGGTATATAAGCGACTACGACAAGGAGAACTTCGAGAAGCTTTATCTGGTATACACCGAACTCGGCGGAAATTCCTACGTGCATATCATCCACGACCAGATCATGAAGATGCCGAACAAGCCGGTATCGGCAAAACGCTCTGCCAAGGGTAAGAAGAAATCCGGCACGAGGGGGTAGCCCATCATGACATGTGCTTGCAGACGCCAATACGCCAACGTTCCTCCGCTTCCGCCGAGACACCCGGTAGCTAGACCGGTCGGACCCGGATGCTGTTGCCTACCGCATCCCCACGTTCACCAGACGCCGACTTTCATGAAGCGACCTCCGTTCCCATGCGGACCGTGGTATTTCATTCCCAACCAGCCGCCTCTGTTCCCTACGTTCGGCTGTTGTTGCCCACCGCCTCCAAGACAGAAGGGTCCGTGGGAGTACGTCCCGTCCAGACTATATCCGGACTTCCACCACGCTTGCGCTTGCGGATGCCTCGGACACCATCCTTTCTTTGTACCAAATGAGCCGTGGTTCCCTGCCCCGGTCATGTTTCCTACTTACCAGTGTGCTCCCGACCACGGATGCCTTCCGGTGAAGTGCTATTCGTGCATGCCGTTGCCGCCACACTATCGGAGGTTCCCATGAGAAAACCGTTCATGCCTTTACCGCCATGTGCAAGGCATCCGGACCTGATGCACCCAGTCCACTATCCGGGAATGGCTTGCCCTCCGCCGAGACGCGAGCCTTACTACGGAACCCTCAAGATTGTCGAAGCGGTTCCTACAACAGACCACGAGATGACAGCCGTCCGCTATGCAGACGGTCGCTACGACATGATTGCCAACGGATACGTAATGGAGCCGGGTACGGTTACGAATAACGGCCCTCGCTGTCTGCCGTGGGACGAGGACCGTGGAAATTCAAGCAATTCCGAGGGAATGGACTGCATCAACTATGCGTTCAACAACTCAGACTGCGGAGCTACTTTTTAGCCGGTTCGCCGAACATGGATGCAAAGTCAAGGAAGCTGTCGTCGATGGCTTCCGTATTTTTTGTCTGTGCAGTAGGCATCGGAGCCGGCATGGACGGCGTATTGATGGTTTCTCCGCTCTGGATTTTCTCAAGGAGTCTGTACGGATTCTCGCCGTTGATGGTGATCGCTTCCGGACCGAGGTCGTAAAGGAACAGCGTGTCGACGAACTGGTCCAGCTCCGGATTCGGGTCTACCGCGTACTTGGATGCGTTATGCTGGTCGAAACCGGCTACTCGAGCCATTACCGGGTTGATGCCTCCGCTATATGGGTCGGACATAGTCGCCATGCGGTTAAAGCGTGTAGTCGCGTCCATACTGCCTTGACCAGCCGGTTCGCCATATCCACGACCGAACGCGAGTACGCTTGGCAACTCGACTCCTTCCCTCAAAGCTCTCTTCTTGACACTCTTATCCATTTTTGCTATGCTTCCTTTATTCCCCAGTTTATAAACTACGTTCAAACAAGGGAAACAACATGCCAGCAGACATAGTACAGATCCAGCTCAATTCCGCCTTGAAAGACGCCGTAGACACAATGATTCTCGGTACCGGTCTGAAGGCTGTGGAAAACGGAAACCAGGTCGACCTCATCGACCACAACGGAAAGAAGTGGGGAGCGGTAACCAATGCCGGTGACGGTCGCTACAAGTACTTCTCAAGCGTGATGGGTGACGAAGTGACTGCCGACCTTGATAGCATTACCAACTACATCCACGACGACTACGAAGAATCTTGGGAGTTTAACGAGGTTCCACCCGGTGAATTCGCCGACTCTCTCGCAAAGGTCGATAGCGACGACTTGCGGAAAGCATTGACGGACTCATTCCTAGAAACACACCGAAAATAAACGAAAAGGCGGTCAGATGACCGCCTTTCCTACTCTTGACACCAAAACTCGAATTACTTCTTAGCCTTGAGCTGAGCCTTGAGAGCCTTGACGGCGTCCTGGGCCTTAGCGAGCTTGTCGGAAAGCTTGGTAGCCTTGTTAGCTGCGACAGTGGCAGCCTTCTTAGCCTTTGCTTCGACAGCGGCAAGCTTCTTGGTGAGCTTGCTATTTTCGGAGGTGAGCTTCTTCACGTCGGCCTTGAGAGCCTTTTCGCAAGAACAAACGGGTTTCTGGGTATTCTTAGTAGTCATAGGTTTTATTCCTTTTGTTATTTGATAAAGTAATCAGTTGGAAATATAGCATTCATTTTAAGAACTGTCAACAGCTGTTGATAATGTTTATCCACATTTATTTCACGGCGGTCGGGCTCTATACGGACGCCACGTTTCACGTCGAATAATTTATATCTTTTTTCATCGAACCACAACACGTACGCAGCCTTTTCAATGGTATAGACAGTTTTCATCTGTTCGTCGTACATGTCACAGATAAAGCGGAATGGCTGGAAAAAGTCCGTCAAGACCTTCGCCACGCATGTCGCCTCATACAGCGAGTCGAATTTAAATATATACGAACACAAACGAGTTTCTATGGTAGGACAAAGGTCTTTAATTTTCTTGAATACCATGAATACGTCCGGATATATAAGGCATTCGCTCGGACGATTAAATTTGCAATACCATTCAGAATCCGGCTTGTTATCGACAAAGTCATACCAACGCCAATAGACGACATACTTGTCGTCCTCTCGTCTGACTTTTACTTGCATCTTGTGTCTCGATTTAAATCGGACAGCGTCGCAGTATTCCAGAATTTCATCTTTTGTTGTCATACAACATCTCTCTGGTCTAGATAGTGCTTGCAAATACGATCAATAATTTCCGTGTCATAATCTGTGACATAATCTTTTTGGTCGGAGAAATGCTTGAAAATAATGTCAAAAGCCGCATTGACACATGCGTCCGGGTCGAGGTTACCGTCGATGTACTCAATAGGAGAATCGATAAGGCTTTCTGTGTCGCGGTATGCCTGGCGGATTCGTTCGAGACGACCGGGTTCCTTCTTCAGAGCCGGTTCACGGTCATAGCACTTCTCAAGCGGGGTCTCCATGAAGATGTACAAGTCGGGCTTTTTGAAGATGTTGTGATTCGTATACAAGGCTTCGGCGAAGTTGTAGATACTTGGCGAGAACGCCTTTGCGTATGCCAACCCTGTCCAAAGATAACGATCGAGAAGGCACGACTTTTCATTGTAAAGCGATTGCTGGGATAGTCTGCTTTCGAGGAACAGAACTTCTCGCTTAGCGTCCTGCCCCTTAAATTCCGGTGAGTTTAGTCTGTCGGCTTGCTCGGTAGAGAACACGGGTTCCTTGGTCCACGTAAACCAAGGCATCATTTTCTGTAGTGACTTGGACAGAGTCGTCTTTCCGGAATTGTCGACTCCTTCGAACACAATAAATCTGTTTTGCATAAAACCTCTCGTTTTCCAGAAATATAGAAAAGGTTGCATTTGCATGCAACCTCTCTAGTATCGCCATTTATTAGGACTATTTGGAAGCCAGTTCCTTCCAGTTTTCCACGAAGATTGCTTGAACATCAACCGAGTCGGTTATCTCGTGGCATGCAATCTTTACGTATCCGGGCAATTGAACCGCGTTGCAATTTTCGGAATACGGGTCAATCTGGCACTGTACTCCCGGACATACAGTCATGCAAAATCTGGAGTCTTTCTTGTCGAGACCACCAAGCGGTACGAAATGGTGCAAATGACCGCAGAAATAATATCCGACATATTGCATCATGTGATGTGAAAGCGATGCGTCAAGCATGTTGTCTTTCATGAATCGGTGATACAGGTTTGGAGTCTTGAACGGTTTGTGAGTAAACAATAACGCACGTTCACGGTTCCAACCATTTTTATTGACAAAATACGCAAGCTCGGATATCGCCTCGTATGGTTCACCATTACCGGTGTCCATCGTAAGAATCATATTATTATGACCGAGGCTAGCAAACTGGAGACATTTTCCTGGCTTCATGAACATATCTTCAGTCGCTTCGAGAACACCAGCTTCGACCGCAGCTTTTCCAAGCAACTGACGGTTGTCGTGATTACCCGGAGTCACGATGAGCTTTCCTTTTACGCCAAGAAGACGCCGTGCATCGACCAAAATCTGCATGTACAGCGTATACTTTTCCGTTTCTGAAAGCTCGTGATCCCAGCTGGAACAGTTGTTGTCCGGGTCGACAAGGTTGGCATCGTCGACCAAGTCGCCGGTAATTACGACTGCGTCGTAGCCGTCCATACCGTTCGGACAGGTTTCCTTTGCGTGCTGGACGACAGCCTTCCACTGTCCTTGAGTGTCAAGGTGTCCACCGTAGTCCGAACCGAGGTGAATGTCGGAGAACTGAAGAATGTGCTTCATTTACTTACCCTTGTAGATAGTTGGAACGACCTTTCCGAGCAAGCTGTTGACGATGACGTATGCGGCGTCTCGAGTCTTCGTGTTCTTGTCTTCGAAGGATGCCGCGCAAGCACCGTCCATCATTTCCATTTCAGCCATCGGGAACCATGCACGGAGAATGACGAATGCACTCATGTTGCAGATGTCAGTGCAAGTACCGATGATGCGGATGCGGATCTTCTTGCCGGCGAACATCTTCATAATCTGTTCCTGCGTGGCGTTTTCAATACCGAAGAGAGCCTTCGGCCAGTCGATGAAGCCGAAATTAGTCTTGTCGATATAGATAACGTTCTTCTTACGGTCGAGTGCAGCCTGAACCTTCGGGGTGTTCTGCCAGCCTTCGGTACCGCGAACGCAGTGAATCGGAAGGAGCTGACCTTCGACGGTCTGTGCGTAGGTTTCCTTGTCGTGCGTGTCTCGTGTATCGACAAGGATGCCTTCGTGTGCGTCGATTTCGGCGACAACGGCGTCTTCGACGGCAAGTGCGGCGTCATTTTTGAGGACTCCGGTGACAAAGTCGCCCTGGAAGTCAGTGGTTACGAGGATGTCGTAATCGTATTTCTTTTGTTCTGTCTGTTCTGCCATGAGAATTACTCCTTAAAGTAGCATTTCGTAAACTCTTCCGATGCCCATTTGGTCTTTATAGACCTGACGACGTTCGAGGAACTTTTCAAAAATCTTCTTGTGGTGGAATGCGAGCGGAATATCCTTGACCTTATCAATAGGAACCCACTCTGCGTCCTTCGCGTCATCGCCAGCTCTAGGCGTGATAGACGTAACACCGGTAAGGTCGACCATGAGACCTACGTCATAACCCCAGAAGTCGTCGAGCTTCTTGTCGCGAGGGTCGTCCGGTGTGAAGACACCAAGCTGGATGACATCACGAGTGCTGATGTTGGCGATGCCGGTTTCTTCCTTCACTTCACGGAGACCGACCTCCTCGATCGTCTCATGCGGATTGGAGAACCCACCTGGGAAGCACCAGCAGTCATGGAACGGGAAATTCTTGCGACGTACGAGCAATACGCAGTTCTTGAACTGGAGAACCGTCGTCGCCGTTACAGACGGCTTCGGAAAGTTCTTCGGAGAGTAACTATCGAGTTCCTTCTGTTCATACTTAGCGTATTCATCCGGGTCGTCTTGGTTGAAATAGCCGAGTCGACCGAGTTCCTGAGCCACGAATTGCGGAACATCTTTACCATCATACAGAGGGTTAAACTTCATGGCTTCACGAACCTCGGTCGACGAAACGCAAGGCACGTTCCAGCAAGCGTAATGAACGCCAGCGTTTTTAGCGACTGCACTGGGTCTTGGATATCTTCCACGGTTCACTACCTTGAACTGGACATTCTGGAAAATCCATTCTGCATCAACCCACCCGCCGGTGTTAATCGAGTACCATTCGTCCTGACCGAGAACGAGAACCATGATGACATTCTTGTACCCATAACGTTGTTTCAGGTCATGCAGCAAGCCCTTGAGTGTAGCAGCCATTCTCTGTGTCTGCTCGCGGATTTCAAGGTTCTCGATATGGCCAACGACTCCCTTGACAAGCTGAGCTCGCACAGGGAACGGCAAGTAGTAAGTCTTCTCATCGTTGTTCGTAATGTACAATATGTTGTGTACATCATATCCGTCAAGACTCTTCGACTGTTCTTTGGAGTGGTTGACCATGTGGCGGATGATGCCCTCGTGACCGATAGTCATGGGGTCGAACGCACCGCCGTAAATAAAAACTATTGCATCGTCATGAACTTTTTCCATGTCCAAAATATAGCAAAGGCGGTTCCGCATGTCAATACAGAACCGCCCAGGTATTGTACAGTGGAAACTGTTATGCAGCCGTGCCGTACACGTGAAGCTGGCATTCCTCGAAGCTCAAGTCGTCGATGGAGATGATCTTGAACGTGTCCGTGATAATCCTGACTCTTTCCGTGCTGTGGCACATGCCCTTGCCCGGACTGTCGGAAACCTTTGCCACGTCGACCCATTCAGAATATTCGTCATTAGCGACACGGATTGTCTTCATAACCATCGACAACGGATTCTTCTTCATGCCGAGAATCGTGGCACAGAGGAACGTACCGATGCCAAAAGCAATCTTGATTCGACCGTTGAAGTGACGTGCAATTTCCAGAGCCTTGTCAGCGTCGAGGCTATCCGACCAACAAGCAACCTTAGTCGTCGGGTCGATGCCGAGACGCTTGTAATGGGCAATGAGAAGCTCGCCCCACTTGATCGGGTCGCCCGAGTCGTGTCGAGCACCGTCAAAGAGCTTAGCGTACTTCTTGTCGAAGTCGCGGAGGAACGCGAGGAAGCCGTAGTTGTCGGACAAGGCGACACCGAGGTCACCGTGGAACTCGGTCGACCAGTCTTCAAGAACTCGTTGCTGAGCCATGCGGAGCGAAACATCCTTAAGACCCTGGTAGGTCGCATAGAGCTCGTGGGCGAACGTACCGATAGCCTTCGTGTCGCACTTGATGGCGAGATAGACATTACTCGTGCCAACAAACGCCGGACAGTACTTCTTCATGGTAGTAACCATGTACTCGTTCCATTCATCGGAAATGGAGCGACGGACGCCGAAGTCGGACACGGTGAAGCGGAGACCTTCACGCCATGCGGCGTTCCACTTCTCGATGACCTTGTCAAGGTTAGCCTTGGCGACTTCCCAGTTGATTTCCTCGTCGTCGAAGTAGAGATGCTGGACAATCTGGAGGATGTAAATCTCAAACCAAGAAACCTGGTGTTGCGGACCCTTAGCCTTGATGACGATGCATCCGTTCTCGTTCGGGTCTTTCGTTACCGAGACGAACTTGCGCTTGAGCTGGAAGTCTTCGAGATCGTTTACAAAGTTTGTCGAGAGCCACGGCATCTTGGCACGGATTCCGGCGAGTTCCCACTGGGTATAGCGGAGCGTGCAGAGGTGGTCGATTTCCTTCACGATGTCGTCGTAAAGGTACGTCAGATCAACGCCCTTCGTTCGGAGATGGAATTCCCATTCCGCCTCGACATTCGGATAGCGGTGTGCGTAGAACTGGCACATTGAGTACTTGTAGGCGTCGGTCTGTGTCAAGAAGTTGATGACACGGCGGTCCGGGTGGAGACGCTTGTACGGCTTCTTGATTGTCATAGTCGGTGTCGACTTCGGCACTTTCTTGACTACCGTACGGCTAGGCAGCTTTGCCTTTACTATCTGTTCTTTAGATGCTTTTACAGCCATTAGGTTATCCTCTATTTGATGATTCTATAATTCGTAATTCTATGATACACTTCGCCGCTGGTGCAATACAGATTCTGGATTTCGGCTCTACCGTCGATTTCTTCGGTAATTTTTCCAATACATTCATAGCCGGGTCCAACTACGTGGACTCGCTCATATACGGTAGACTCACATGAACAACCGATTGCCAAAAATGTAGCAAAAATAAGCAATATATTGCGTATTTTCATGTCTCATTCCTTACGATTGCCAAATTGTAGTCAAAATAAGTAATATATTGCGTATTTTCATGCCTCATTCCTTACAATTGAACTTGAAACTTGTTGAACCGTCGAAGTGCTCGTAAACGTTCGCGGAACAGTCGACGCCAATTCCAGACAGGTTGAACACCTCTGTCTTCTTAGGCTGGAAAAACCAGTATGCCAGTCCAGCCAGCAGGAGTATTAACAATAACGTCTTCACCATTTACCAACCATTTGTAAACATTTTATTAACATTTAGACTCGACGTACTTGTACCAGTACTGGGTGACCGCATGGTAAATTTCGTCCTTATCGTAGGCGCATACAACATAGGGGTTAAACAACAGCTCATGGAAATCGTCAAAGTCAGGAGAATACCGCTTACTGTCCGCATTCATCCCTAGAGTCCACATAGCCTCAACCTTGAGCGTACCGCTAAAGAAGAACGTGTATTCGTGAATCATCCTACGTGCAAACTGGGCGGCGTCGTTACGGCTGTTGGACAAGAACAGTGTTATGCTTGACCGATGCTGGTACGAATCACGGTACACGACACACCACATGGTAATATGAAACCGACGGCTTCCCATCATTATCATAAGACCCTTGGCATACCGTACGAACTTGTCCCAACCGTTTGAAAGGCTGTACAAGGTAATGCCGAACGCGACGAATATGACCCAGAAACGCTTAATCAATTTTTTCTTCTTCGGACTTTTTCTTTTCTTCGTCTTCAAGACGGACGATTTCGTCTTCGAACATCTTTATGACTTCGGCAACCTTGTCCTTGAGCTCTTCCATGCTGAACACGTGGATGTGCTCCGGCACTTCGTCGATTGGACCGATGCACGAGGTCTGTCCGATAATCTTGATGATCGCACTAATCTTGTTATTGGACTGTACGAAATACGTGTCAGTCGGTGCCGCACCGCGTCCGAACTTGTCCTCGTAAATGTAAGGCAACAGGTTTCCGTGAAGAATAGGGGTGTTGAACTTGAACAAGCCGGAAAACCCCTTTGGCAAGTTCTCCTCTTCCATGTCGAGACGGTTCTCGATTGCCCTGGACAGCAACTTAAAGTCGTATTTCTTCATATCCTTGATCTGCTGACCGACAAGCTTTCTGAGCGAGTCAGCAGTGTATTTTCCGCTAATATTGTCTGCCATATAACCTCTGTGGTTGACAGAAATATAGCAAGTTGCTAAACTTGTGTCAACGATAAGGAAATCCCCTATGAAGACAAAGGCATCAGAAAGCGTGGCGCAACGCATGGCAAGGGTTGCCGGTACAGGCAACGGTGCCACCCTGCGTACAAGGGTGGTGCAAGACAAGAGACGGTATTCGAGAAAAGAGAAGCACAAGGGTCAGTCCATCGCAAGCGCGATGGATTTCGCTTTTCATAGGGCATTAGGAAGTATATTTAACGTATGGCACGCAGAAAGCAAAAGAAATACGAAATATCCGAGGTAGACCTCGGCAAGGCTATCAAGGAAGCCGAACTGTTCAAGAACATGCAGTACGCCGAGGAAGTCGGCATGGGGAACGGCGGCTCGTGCGACCTCGTCTACTTCAACGACGGCGAGGTGTTTACGATAGAGATAAAGAAGCAGCTGAACATCAAAGTAATATCCCAGGCGGTCAGATGGCTAGACACGGCTACACGTGTCTACGTCGCTTGCCCATGCACGCTGACGGAAGACGTCAGACGAATACTGGTAGCGTTAGGAATCGGATACATCATGGTATATAAATACCAAGACTCTGAAAGCATGGGGGCAAAGATTACGTTGAGGGCTGAACCTCTTGCTGGCGACTTGAACTACTGGCTACCGGAGCTGAAGCACATGGACAAGCTACTTGAAGCTGGAACATCGGCCGGTTCCCGGTCCACGACGTTCTCCCGGTTCATCACACGTGCAAAAGAATACGTGGCGTCACATCCGGACGCCACGCTGAAAGAGATCGCGACAAATGTCTATAACCACTACTCGTCTGTAAACTCCTGCATCGGTGCATTAAGAAAGTACGCCGAGCGAGGTGTCATTGACAAGTTCTGGAGGGACTAATCATCTAACAATCTTCGCCAAACATCTTCCATTCCATCGCGTCATAGCCGACCTCTGCATAATGGTCGCTCATCTTGTGGAAGTCGCTATCTGACCGTCCGTCATCGAGCTGGGAAGCGAACACAATCAAGCTCGGTGCGTATTTGCTCGGCATAGGGAGCAACATATAGATAATTGCACAAAGAATCCACGCAATCAAAGCATATAGGGCAACACATCCCGCATGTCCAGAAGTGACTGGATTCTCAGTCGCAATATATACCAACCAGCTAAGGAAGGCAACAACTGGGCATACCAATAGACTGACCGAGAACGCCCACTTTCCGCATTTTGCACGGGTTATTTTTGTTTCCCATGCAATGCACAAACTGATGCATTTGGCAATCTCCGCGCTGGTTTTCGGATGATTCGTCGGTTGCTGGATTTCTGTGTTAGGTTTCTTCAGGGTTACCATTTTCTACCTCGACTACCTTCATTACCGCTTCCGCGAGCGATACGTATGATTTAACCGTTTTAATGTCGTGGAACGCTGGCCATGTCTGGAGCTTTCCGTATGTTTCTCCTACGATTTCGAACCATTCCTTCGGATGGTCTGCCGTTTCGCAGAAGTAAGTGCTCATGCGGATGAAGAACATCTCGTTAGACATCTTGGAGTACACAGCACCGTGTTCACCTTGGATAGCGATTACCAGGTCTTCGTATTTAAACGGTGTTCCTTCCGTGTTATATCCTTCAAGCGTTCCGCCGCCAGTGCTGAAATCGTGGGAGAACTTTATGAACAGCTGCTTAGTCAGCATACGTTCATCGGGCATAGGAACCCAAGTACGACCGAGTTCCTGGACGCTCTCACAGTCATATTCCGGGTCTGCGACTATGAAGCAGTGGTAGCCGTCCGGCACGTCTACGATACGAAGTTCAGTGCCGTTATTGGCTTCATCCAGCTTCTTGAAAAACTCGGCGTTCCGATAAGTGTACCCGCTTGGCTGTATGAACAGAACGATAAGGTCTCTGAAGTCGCTGTGAGGCGGAATGTCGATGTAGTTACTGCCTTCCAGTTCGCTAAACGCGGAGCCTGGATATTGACTAGTGTAAATATGCCACCATTCCGAATACAGAGGGCATGCCGTTGGAAGACGTTCCGGAAACTTTTCACTATCGTACATCGAGTACACGATTCCGTCAGATTCGATGAACCCGATAGGAGGGATGATTTCGGTTTCCTTGATTATGAACTCAAGTGCCGCTTTCGTGAGTATTGCACCGCCCACGCTCGGACTGATAAGAAAATGTTGCATAATAACACCAAAAACGGCACCGCCGTACTAACCGGTGCGACTGTGCCGGTATCAACTATTCAATATCCGTCGTTTCAATCGGGTTCTGGTCGATGGTCTCGGCTTCGAGGGTCATCGGGACGAGAATCTTCTTGCCGGTAGCCGGCTCGATCTGCTTGTACTTTACGTACGGGTTCATGGCGAAGTCAGAGTCCTTATCGTAGTTCTTGACAATGTCGAGGACACAGCTGTAGTTTTCCACGAGACCGTCCTTAGAGGACTTGGTAGCGTGGGACAGAGTAATGCTACGTAGTACGCCGGTGAATTTGGTGATTTCGTCGATTTCTGTACCGAACGTGACGTTCACGTACACGCCGTATTCGCGGAGGTCGTGCTTGTGGCTCCAGACGCCGTTGGCGTTGTTGGTAGTGCCTGTAAGGCTGTCAACGCCACATTCGGTCTCTAGTACGCGACCGATTTCGCGGACTTCGCTCGGAATGGAAGTCTTGAACTTGATCTGGGTGAGGGCGGTGTCCTTGACGACAATCGTGGACTTGCTGTTAAGTATTCCTGTAGCTGAAAATTGGGGCATTTTTGTCTCCATTTGTTTCGTTTGCATAAAAATATAGCATGACCCGGTTTTACATGCAACATATTGACAAAATCACAATTTGTTCTTATATTTGAGGCATGTTTGAAAAAATCCGCAAGCGCATCGACTGCATCAAGTACACGCTGGACCACCGCAAGGCTCTCCAGCGTCTCGCAAAGGAAAAGGGCTACTCGTTCCCCTTTCACGACCTGGACAAGGTCTTCCTATATCCGTTCCTCGGCAAGCACTACACCCAGATTCTCCACCGCGCATGGTCACGACACCACTACCGCAACGGAGACATCAAGGACAAGGTTCAGGCCGCATTCGACTGGGAATCCGCCAGGTTCACCAAGCCGGACAAGCCGCTCGACGCCTTTGACACATGGAAGAAGTACTACGCCGACGTAGACATGGCTCCGACGCTCAAGATGCTCGGACTCTATCACGAAAAGCCGTCCGTCTATGTAGGCTGCCCGTTCACGTTCCACTATGCAGACGCCACAGACGAACTCATCCGTTCGGATTTCCGTTACAGGATTGTCGGCGAACCCTTCATACGCCAGACGAAACTCGATGAAGACATCGGTAACGTGAAATATACAGGACCGTTCTACTATTACAAGAAAGGACTCGGTCCGGACGCCGTAGTGCGTTCCGAAGTAGAGTCTATCCGCCGTTCCGACATCGTGCTTCTTGTCTTCCCGGAAGACGGTCGAGCACCGGGAACCGTAGCCGAACTCATCTACGCGGCGTCTCTCAGCAAGAAGGTCGTGGTATTCTATGTCCCGACCAAGACAGTGACCGAAGTCGAATCAGACCCGGCAAACTTGGATAGCAATATCCACCACCAGTACTGGTACCCGTTCCACCAAGCATCAACCATCAACAAGGATGTAACGTTCCATAAGTGCGTCAGTACCGAC
>OCTX014511423.1_pt1 | contig 26505 bp, 54 predicted proteins | sample 1539691 | NCBI WGS metagenome assembly OCTX01 (sample SAMN02144231, study PRJEB22623) | gut metagenome | biome: sheep rumen | host: Ovis aries | place: New Zealand
AAAATTATTATTTTAAAAAAATATATATTATCCCATTATATTATAAAATAAAATTAAATAAAAGTCAAATAAAAAGAAGAAGGCATTAGCCTTCTTCTTCTTCCAATTCCCATGCAATAGTCAGCTTATCAGTAATAACAATAGGCATGCCGCAAAACAAATCATTCTGTATCTCATCATAGGTATACCAGCTAATATCAAAGCGTTCGGGGTTTGACATTTGCGCCCGCGCAGCCGCAGCTTCTTCCCTTGTCCTATACAGCTGCGCATCATAAATCAGCTCGCATTCCCGGTCATCCACATAATCCAGCGCGTAATACTTTTCCATTCCTCATCTCCCCTTTCTGTAAAAATTATACTATAAATTTTAGAAAAAGTCAAATATGTATCCTGGATACAATCGCGACTATAAAAAAATAGAGCTCCCGCATGGGAGCTCTTAGTCATCAAGCCTTGGTGTAATAAGACTTCTTGTCACCTTCACGAGTGGAATGAACAAGTACGCCCTTTTCTACCAGACGCTTTGCGGCGGAACCAACCTGCATTACAAGCACGTTGTCAGCAACGCTGGTGCCTAGTGCATTGCGGATATCGGTAGCGGTATACTCGGTAAACGCGGGCAGTGCGGCAATCTTAGCATCCAGCTCGTCTCTCCGAGCCTGAGCTTCGGGGTTGGGGCCCTTGGGAGCCTTGGGCTTAGCGGCACGCTCAGCGGCCTTCAGGGCAGTCTCAGCTTCCCAAGCCTTATACTCCGCGATAGCAGCTTCCATATTGAAAGCAGCGTGGTTCTTGGTATCCTGCGCGAGAGCCACAGATACATTTACCTTGGCTACGCCATCTTCACAGGGGACAACTACAAAGTTGGTCTTGTTGGTACGGGCCATGGTGGCGCCTTCGACGCCGAGGATTACATTCTTCAGTTCATTAATAGTCATTTTTTACTCCTTTTTACTCTCTGGTTTAGTTGCGGCAGACCAGCCTGCACAATTTTTATTTTTCCCTCTTGGGATGGTTATATTATATCAGATTTTTGGGAAAAAGTCAAATACTTAACTGTGTGAAACTTTTACACACTAACTCAAAGTTAGTCCCTCCGGCTCCTACATACCCTCAAAGTTTCATGGCAGCCCATAATAATAACATGCACGTCATATTATGTGCTCCACCGCACCCTTTACCCTTTTGCTATTCAATGGGTCTTCCTGCGGCCGATTATTGAAGCCAGGCTGAGCTCAATTTTTTAACGAGGCTGCTGATCTGGGCCAATGCTAATTCCTCGGTAGGGGAGACTTATTGGGTGCATCCTCATCTCCCTCTTACATATATATTATATCAGAAATTCTGATATAAGTCAAATATTAGGTATCCAGCATATTGAAAGTTTTCAGAATCTTTTCAACCGCGGCGACATCCTTTTCATTGCAGGTCAGCGGCACGCGAATAGCATCGTATTGCATTACTTTAATGTCTCCAACGGAGCAGCTTACCTTATCTACAATCTTATTCAATACGTAAAGGGCAAAGCGGTTCTTCGGCAGGTAATAAGTGCGAGTAGTCATCTTAATCATCCTCCTCTTCAATTACTTCATACCAAGAGTATTCATGCGCGGGGTCTTCGTTTTCAGCTTCAAAGCAAAGCTCATCTGCTCGAGACATGGAGTGCGCGATAGCGTACCATACATCTGGAGTATCGCTGTCCGCGCGAGTACCAACTACAACATAGGCGCGTCTCATTTTCCAGCTCCTTTCCTCTTTACATATATATTATAACAGAATTTTGAATGAAAGTCAAATATTTGATTTCAGATTTCCATCGGAGCCTCGTATTTTCACTCCGACGGATTTCCAGCTTGCGGCGGGTCTTTATGCTCCAATAGGTGGGCCGAATATCGCAGCTCGCAGCAGGCCGAAAATCGGTGGTTGTAATTTTTTGCAGCTTCGGTGTGTATAAAGTTTCCAGCTTGCAGCTGCTCCGCTGATTTCTCGGGGCAACTTCCAGCTTCCAGCTTTTCCGTTACCAGCTTCCAGCTTGCAGCTTGCTTTCCAGCTCGTGGGCGCCTTATAGGATAAGGCGGGGCCGTATTGTCGGTGCCGTAACACTTTTGTAATGGATTCGTGCGGCTTTCGTAACAATTTCGTAACACTTTCGTAACAATTCCGTAACAAAAATTTAACATTTGAAAAGCTTGACTTGCGCCCGAAGTTGTGGTATAGTATAATGGGGGAGTAGATAGGTGGGGCGGCGCGCCGGCATAAAAAATAAGCCGGCTAGAATTAGCCGGCACGTTAGTATCCTAATGCACACAAAATACATTCTACTGGGGACATTTGCGGATTATGATTGAACCAAGCAATGGCGCAATTAATTGTTTCATCGTCAGTGATTGTACGATCTTCTATATATCGCGTGAGGGTAGAAGTAAAATTGTTAATGCGCTGTGCTTTCTTTATATAGTTTTCTGCTTCCTTATTAAGCATTGCGATATTTGCGTTCATCATTCCTCTAACTCCTTTCCCTTATGCTTTGGTATTATTTTATTCTTTCAATTTTTATTACATGTTCTTTATATTGTAATTGCTTAAATAATTTAGCCAATAAAAATAAACAATAATCTTTAATAGTTGAAGAAAAAGTTTGTGTGGTATTATCATCAAATAAAACTTGCATTTTTATCTTCATTCATTATCATACCTTTCTTTATATTTTGGTTTTTTAAACCGCTTGTCGGGGATGATGCGAGTGACGCAATACCCCTGAGGAAACTCTTTGCGCTGAGCCTGAAATACTTCGGCCCAAGTTTTCGGTTGCTGTTTCTTCTTGCTCTTGCTCATCGTCTCGCATCTCCTTTCGACATTGTTATTATAGCAAGTTTAATGTTATAAGTCAATAATTAAATTGTTAAGATTATGTTAAATGTGTGGGCCGGCGCGAAGTTAGCTCGCGCTAACTTCTATTACGAATTATCATATACTAAGACGGGAGTATCACCATAGGGTTTACCTGAATAATAAGCGGTTACTACGCATTTACGGCAGTTTTCATCCATGGCGCAAGAGGTAAAGAAGCCGAAAGCCTCAAAGAAAGAATCGGCCCAATTGGTGTATGCGTTCATATCTTCATCTTCATTCATTTCCCAAAATTCAATTTTCCATTTCATTTTCCTTTTCCTCCTTTTCGACAGTATCAACTTGATAATTTATATCATACAAAGGATTACACAAAGGAAGAATATTGTCCCAAAAGATTTCTTCTGCTTCTTCTTTACTATTGGCATCGACGCAACAATAGCCCTGAAAATCAATCCAAAATTTACTCATTTTCCTTTTCCTCCTTTTCCTTCGCCCGACGTTCCTTGTCCTTCTTTGCCTTTTCGGCACGGGCAAGCGCATCGGCTTCCTTCTTCGCCTGCTTGGCGTTGTACTCGTCAATTTCCTTCTGCATGAGTTCCTGTGCGGTCATGTCCTCACGCTCTTCGGCGACAATAACGCCCACTCGCACATAGCGGAATTTATTATTTGCATCCACCATCACAATACCCATTTGACGATCATTGATTTTATTCCACCCATCTTCATCTCCCAATGGGATACACCCAAATAGCTGATCAAAAACACGGTCACGCAGTTCCTTATCCACCACAGTCTTAGAAATCTTAGCCATTTTATCACGCCCTTTCTTTCTTCTCTTTTGCTTCGAGTTTCGCAATACGCTTGTTGGCCTCATCCGCAAGAGCGGAGAAAATCTGAGCCATAAGATTCGGAGTCAGATCAGATTTACTAAGGTTAATCTCATCACAGGCATAATAACCATCGAAATCCCCTTCTACGATATCCTCATACAGTTGCTGGATATCCAGATTCTTACTGAGTGTAATTTTCATTTTCAAAGTCCTTTCTGGTTTTCTGGTGTTTTCCTTCACCTGATGATTATATTATACTCATATTGAAGAAAAAGTCAATACTAAAATTATTACAATTCTATTACAAATTGCGGCCGCCGGCGCGTGAAAAACTTAACATAATTGTAATAATTTTGCTATTGATTTGTAATTGCTTTTCTGCTATAATAAGACCGTGGAAAGGAAGGTGCTGAGAGATGCGGAACACTTATGAGGTACGGGCTGAGAAGTTCATTCATGAGATTTTTGATTATATTTGGGAGTGCGAAGAGGTTGATGATTATAAGCGTGCGATGACGCGCTTTAATTATGAACATCATCGTCGTGTAAGAATCGCACATGGGCTGACTCGTGTTGTGCTGATTACTTCCGACTATGTTGTAAAGATTGACTGCGGTTCACGGAATTGTATTGATTCTTTTGGTGGGTGCGCTAATGAGTTTGATATTTATGCACAGGCCGAAGAAGATGGCTTCGCCTATCTGTTCGCTAAGCCTACCGAAATTGTTTATCAAGGATTGAGTTTCTGCGTCATGCCCCGTATTTATGGGATTGGACGAAAGCTTGATGATGCAAATTGGCATCTGAGTTCTGAAGAAAGTGATTGGGTCAGTGAACGAGTCTTTGACTTACACTATCACAATTATGGTTGGAAGGATGGGCATCCCGTACTGATTGACTATGCGGCAACTTACTAAGGTTAGCTTCGGCTAACCTTTTTGGCCGGCGCCGCTGGATACTGGATACAATATAACAATAAAAAAGAAAGCGCCCGAAGGCGCTTAGGCATTAGCCCTTGAGGGTGTAGGAGTTGACCTTGCCCTCAATCTTCTCGACCTCATCAGTCCAGTAGTGGGTCAGACCATAGACAATCTTGCCCTTAGCGAAGCCAGTCTCGTCTGCCAGTTCCTGAGCAGTCACGGGAGCGGTGGCGGACTTCAGAGCGGCGATAACCTTATCATGGATTTCCGCATAAACCGCCCGATTAGCGTCCGCCTTAGCCTTGCCCTTGCCCAGTTCGGCTTCCAGTTCGGCAATCGTGGTCTGAAGAAATTCCTTCTCGTTCTCGTCGGCATAGGACAGGTTTTCGGTCAGGTAGTTCACGATAGCAGTCAGAGTGTTCTTACGCATGATGTAAATCCTTTCTGGTTTGTGGAGTGTCCTTCTCCTCTTTTTTTCTGTCCCTCTCGGAACATCTTTATTCTATCAGATTTCGGGGAGTTTGTCAAGGGTTTTTTCAACTTTTTTTCAAAGTTTTTTGCGAGTGTTTCCAAACAACCATGACTTGCATGGGTGGGCTATTCGCTTCTCTTGGGGGTTTCTCCCCTCACCTGACATATATAATTATACTCAAATTTTGAGAAAAGTCAAGCACTTTTTTCGAAGAATACTGTATACAATCGCGGGCCGGCGCCCTCACTCCTCACCCGCGCAATCGGCGCAATAGGTGTAACCTTCGTCATCAATCCACGCGGAGGGCGATGCCATGGACATATCACAACAGCAACACCGCACGACCATAGGGATATGGTTCTGGAAAAACCATTCTCCCGATACGTCCCCCTTGGGCATTTCAATGCCCATTTCTTCCTTGATATAGGTGGCGAAGTTTCTCATGTCTTTCTCCTTTCAGATCACAAATCTTACAATGGGTCGATCCTCTTTGCGATACTTAGCGAACACGATAAACCGTAACCAAAGGGCTTTAATTATGGGAAGATAGCGGACAGTCTGTTCACCTTCGAGATTCTTCAGATACACATTCATTTTGATGTTCCTCCTTTAAGAAAAAGCTGAAATCGTTCATAATACATTCATAAGCGAAAAAGCAACTTTCATCCGAATGGCACAGGGCGCATTTCCTGCACTTGCTTGAATTGGCTACGACTTCCCACAGGTAGGCATTAAGTGTTTCCACGGGATTCCCTCCTTTAAACGCCATTATATTTTCTCACTTTCTTCCATACATCCAGAACAGTATCAACCCCTACCCAAATCAAAGCACCGAGATAATCGTGCATAAGGAAAAGCATCATAAAGGGAGTACGGGCAAGCATATTTCCTGTAATAGCACCGAGTGTCCAACTAATAATCATCATCAAGTTCCTTTCTGGTTTAACCTGTTTTCCTTCAGTTCATATCTATATTATACTCTATTTTTATAGAAAGTCAACAAGAAAATTATTACAATTTTGTTAAATCGGCCGGCGCGAGAGGGCTTACGCCCTCTCGTCATACAGAGTAAAATCATCAACCTCACGCACAAAGCCGCAAGCCTTGTCGATAAAGGTGAAGCCCTGCTCTTTGGCTTCGAGAATAAGGTCATTCATCTTTGTCGTGAGGTCAAGTTCCATCTGTTTACGGGCGCGAATCTTACGAAACTCGACGATAAGGGTGGTCAGTTCCTCAATGCTCATGTTGTCCGTGTCGATCATGATCTTGCCAATTCTCATTCTCAGTACCTTCCTTTCCTTTCGATATTTATATTATACTCATTTTCGCGCCAATGTCAATAAGAAAATTATTACAATTCTGTTAAATGCGCCGGCGCCCTCACCTGGAAGCCTTGGCACGCAAGGCTTCCAAGCAAGTGGTAAAAATCTCTTTTTCAATTTCTACATCCTTAAGTCCTGTATGGGATTCGATGAAGTCATTATTTTTACTAATATATCTCCAAAGGACTTCGGCGGTCAAGCGAGGACGAGGATTGGCATGGTTCGTCATGTATCCATTCTCTTTACAGAACGCAATATATTTGGGGTCTGCGCCATAAACCTTTTTCGCCAACTGTAAGCTATCAATCACCTTCATTCCATAGGGGAGGAAATACCGCTTACGGGATTTCGTCTGATACCTTATGGTGGCGTTAAGGGTCTGAATGTCAAATCTGGCATTGTGGGCAACCACCGCCTGCACCTTGTGCTTTTCGCACAGTTCTTTTACCGTTCTATACATTCCCCAAGTATCCACGATCTTGTGATGACCCATCCGCATATCCTCTACATATTGGGGCATCTTATCGCTGTAATATGCTTCGTTCATTTGTTCGGGCATCCGAAAAAATACATCTTCATTCACTACGCTAAAGCGTTCTTTTTCGTTGCCATACTCGTCAATGACTGCCCCTCCAAGGTCATAAACCTGACCATTTTTTACATCCAACTGCCCATCAATCATCGGGGTATTACAAGTTTCACCATCAAGCACCAAGAAGTTCATAGGAGGTCGCCTTTCTGGTTTGTGTTGTTTTCCTTCAACTTTCAAATACGATTATACCACAGAAACAGAAGAAGTCAAGAGGAAAATTGTTACAAAAGTATTAAATCTGCGCGCCGGCGCGTTAGTCTATGCTAACACGATGGAAAAGAAAAAGGATCACGCCTGCGGCGTGTCCTTAATCTTGCGGAGTTCCTTCAATCCCTTGTTAGCTTCCGCAAGGGCTTTCTTTTCCTCACGGGCCTTCTTGTCTTTGGCAATCTTCGCCGCTTTCTTCGCTTCGGCGGCGGCTTTCTTTTCCGCCTTTTCGGCAAGGTCGATTTTGTAATCTTCGGCGGCGGCGTATCCATCGTAGGGGTCGTATCCGTTGCCATTGCGAGTACCACGGGGAATGGAAACCTTCACGATAGCCCAGATTTCGTTTCCTTCGGGGTCAAGGCAAGGCACTGCAATCTCATTAGCGCTAACGGGAAGAGCATCAGTTTCCTTCGTTTCGGTAATAGCGTTCGCAATCAGGGTAAGAAATTCGTTCCGAACCACAGTTTCCATCTGAGCCTTAGTCATCTAACATCGCTCCTTTCTTATTACAAGGGGATTATATCATAACATTTGGGAAATGTCAAGGGGTTGGAGAAAATTATTGTAATGGTTTTGTCCTTTCGGGGCGCTGTACTGCCGTGCCATTTTCTCACTCCCTCAACTTTCATATATATTATAACATAAAATTTGATTTTTGTCAAGAATTTTTTTAAAAGAATACTGTATACAATTTGTTACCTATGGGTAACGGCGGCCGGCACGGTTAGCTAAGGCTAACTAAGGGCTAAAGGAAAAGCCCACCATTCTGGTGGGCTTGAAGGGCTTACGCCCGAGTGTAGGAATTGACCTTGCCCTCGTGCTTGATGACATCCTGCTCCCAGTAGTGCCCCAGCGCATACTGCACCTTCGCCTTAGTGAAGCCTTCGGGGAGCTTGTCCTGAACAGCTTCATACAGTTCAGCCACAGTCACAGGGGTATCGCCCAGCTCGCTCAGCACGACCTCACGGGCCTGCTCATACAGCTTGCGATTGGCTTCAGCCTTCTCAGCGCCCTTGTTCAGCTCAGCGGTCAGCTCAGCGCGAACTTCTTCGGCTTCGGGCGTGTCGATGGAGGCAATCAGAGACAGGATGGTGTTCATGGTGTTCTTCTTCATGGCGATAATCCTTTCTGGTTTGTGGGGTTTTCCTTCCCCTGTTTTCGTAGTTATTATATCATGGATTCTGGGGTTTGTCAAGGGGTTTCTCACAACTTTTTTTGAAAAAGTTTCGTGGTTTAGGTAGCGACCCTACGGGATTTGAACCCGCTCCCCATCAAGGCTTGCCTTGGGTTATCCTTTCGCTCCCCTTGGAACAATTATTATTATACTCAAAATGCGACAAAAGTCAATTACAAAAGTTTAAACTAATTGTTACAATTCTGTTACGGCGGCCGGCTGGCACGCCGGTTGAAAAGTAGACCGAAGTCTACTTTATTTCATCATCATATCTGCGATAGTCTGTTCAATACGTCCCATTTTCTTTCCGTATACCTTGGTATATATTACCTGATAATCAAAACTTTGCATATTGCATGCCGTGGTAGCGTACTGCAATGCACTAGTAACAAAGGTATTGTATCCTTCTGCCTTGCCTTCCATTTCAAATTCAAAATGATCGTTTTGGGTGTGCTGATATTGACGTTCGAGCATCATGCGAGTATAAGACTCCACGAATTCAAGTTCTGCTTTGGTGCAATTTTCGATACGGATAAAAGCGCAAAGAGTAAAATCAGATTCTTTATGCTTAATAACGCTGATACGATTATTCAAATTAGATTGTTCAGAGGTACCAATTTTTCCTCTGCCAAATTTCCGATGGGCATCATTGACACCACAATAGAAGAAACCGTGATCATTTTTAAAGTGCTTTTTATTGCTAACCATTGCTCATACCGCCTTTCATCATTTCCCTTGGAACGATATAAGTATAACACGCCGCGCCGAAAATGTCAACACCTTTTTCAAAAAAAATACGCCGGCCTGAGTTAGCAATGGCTAACTAGTGAGAAAAGAAAAGCCCTCCCCGAAGGGAGGGCGCAAGGCTTACGCCTTGCGAGAGTAGGTATTAACCTTGCCTTCGGTCTTGACGACCTCATCCTTCCACAGACGAGTCAGAGCATACTGAAGATTGCCCTTCGTGAAGCCATCGGGCAAATCCTTCTGTACCGCTTCGTAAATCTCGGAGATAGTCGCAGGGGCGTCCATCGCCTTCAAGATAATGGGCTTGGCCTTGGCATACAGGGCATCCTTCGCCTGCTTCGCTTCGGCTCCCCGATTCATTTCCTTCTCGAACTCGGCGAGAATCTCGTCATTGTCGAAACCGTTGGCAGTCAGGAAAGAGTAAACAGTGGCGTAAGTGGTGTTCTTCATAATGGAATCCCTTTCTGGTTTGTGAGGTTTTCCTTCCTCTGTTGTATATTCATTATAGCACTTTGTGCTTATAATGTCAAGAGTTTTTTTGATTTTCGTTCGGGAAAGTCGCCACTTGCGCTTGTGGGCTTGGGGGATCGGTCCCGACCTTCCCGTTCTTTCAGAGGGCGATCCATCTCCCTCTGACATTGTCATTGTACCACATCCCGTGGAGTTTGTCAAGGGGTTTTTAGAAGTTTTTTAGCGATTCCGTTCCCCATGGGCGAACCATTGGTTCTCATTCTACCTCAACCTCTCCCCTTGGAACAATATAAATATATCATAAATTTGGCGTTAAGTCAAGTACTTTTTGAAAAAAATTTTGTATACATTCACTTTAGCACGCGAAAGTGCGCCGGCGCGAGGGTGGATTACTCCACCCAGATCCAATATTTGCGCTTAACCTGAATCTGCTTTTTATACTTACCATATTCCTGTTTAGTCCTAAAGGGATTCTCAATGGTTGCTGTCCTTCCTTCATATGTAATCGTAATGGTATCGGGGCCATTGGGCAGTTCAAAACCATTATTATCTAATGGCCTATGATATCCATACCTTTCAATAGTGATCGTTTCTTCCTTGCGGATTTCCTTGCGGATTTTTCCGCACTGTTCCAAAGCTTCCAGAATTACGGGAGTGGCGCCAGTAGCCTGAAACAAATCCAGATTAGAGGCTTCCTTATTCTTTTCGATAAATGTCATTACCTTCAGCATCTTCATATACATGTCCTTCGCCTTACGAACAGTGGGGATGTTGAGAGCCATTTCCTGATTTGTCATTTGATTTCCCTTTCTGGTTTTTTGAGGTATCCTTCCTCTTTCTTTGGTTCCCTCTCGGAACAATGATAGTATAGCACTATATAGAGGAGTTGTCAATACTTTTTAAAAAATTTTTTTACAATCCGCGCCGGCGAAAAAAATAAGCGGCGAGTGATCAATTCGCCGCTTCCCTCATTTCCCTATCGAGTTCGGGACTCTCGACAAAGGATGGGCGCACATCGTTTTAATAATGCCTATTAGCAATGCGCCTTGCTAACTTTGGCTTAGTAGTGCGGTGGACTCACTTCCAATCTCTCCTTTCGACATGATTATAATATCATAAGTTATGGGAAATGTCAATACTTTTTTGAAAAAAATTTTGTGCCGGCTGAGTTAGCTGAAACTAACTCATGCGAATAAAAAGACCGCCCGAAGGCGGTTTGCTATTAGGTAGACGTCATACCCTTTAGCGCCCACTCCTGCAGATTCGAACTGCTCCATTCAAGAGCTTTGCCCTTGTGCTCTTCCATTAAGCTAAGTAGTGGATATAAAGGGCTTATGTTGTTTAACCACACTGAAAGCCCTTGGAAATCCTCGTGGTTCGGCGGTTAGTGCGATTGTCTAACCTTTAAGGATGGCGTGCTCAACCCACCGAAGGGGCGGAAGGCTTACGCCTTCCGATAGGTATTCGGCTTGCCCTCAATCTTTACAATCTCATCCTGCCACAGATGGGTCAGAGCATACTGAACCTTGCTCTTAGTGATATCCGCAGGTACATCGTTCTGAATGGCTTCCCACAGTTCGCCGCAAGTCACGGGAGTAGAGGACAGGGAGTTCACAATCAGAGAGTGAATGGATTCATATGCCGCGGCGTTCTTCGCTTTAGCATCTTCACCACGGGTGATTTCACGGTTCAGTTCAGACAGCACTTCAGAATCCATGTAACCATAACCAGTCAGAGCATTCTTGATGGCAATCAGAGTAGCTTTCTTCATTTTCAAATCCCTTTCTGGTTTGTAGGGTGTCCTTCCCTTTGTTCGTAATTATTATACCATGAGTTTTTGCTTTTGTCAAGCATTTTTTTCGTTCCTTAGGGACTTGCAAGTGAGGTTTGCTATGCACAGCGGCTCTTTAGCACTTATTACGTTGTGACCCATTGGTTTTGTGTACTTGCCAAGTGGTCAAGCGGTCTAATAAGTCGGGCTGGGTTCTTTTCCTCTCCCTTGGAACAATTATAGTATATCACAAATTCGGGAAAAGTCAAGTACTTTTTGAAAAAAATTTTTGGGCCGGCGCGCGGAAGGAAATTAGATTTCCTTCGCATAATAAACCAAACTCATACCAGTTTCGGGAGAACAGTTATAATAATGAATCGCATTACACATCTGTTCAAAGGAAACGGAATTGTCTTCGGGTTTAATAACCCAACTCGCCAAAGGACTATTCACTCTAATGCGATTCGGGATAATCATAATTTCTTCGCCCTTGTTATACAGTTTCCGTGCCATTCCTTTGGTGATCTTAATCATTAAGCATCCCTCACTTTCTGGAATTATTATAGCATAAAATTATAGGAAAGTCAAGTAGTTTTTAAAAATGAAATTGCGCCGGCTCGCCCTCCGACGATTAGCAATCGTCGGAGTAGCATCCCATATAGGGATCAAATCCCATTTCATAGTTATCCCAATCTTCATAATAATCGGATTCGGGATAGTCTTCTTCATATTCCTCGTCATACAGTTCTTCATAATCCATTTTAAATCACAGTCCTTTCAAAATATTCATAATCATATCGGGAGTATAGGCTTCACCTTTCCAGTCGTTGCGGTTGCGCTCTTCATCATCAAATAAGATACCATCACCACACGCAACCCATTTATTCGTGCCATACCGAACCACTTTGATTTCGTCCCACTCAACCGAGGGAAGATGCCGAGCAAGCCAAGCTCGCTTTGCGACTTCTACCGCCAGATTATAGGCTTCCGAACCATTCTTAGAAGTCCAAGAGATGATTCCGATTTTCCATCCCTTAGCCTGCAAGCGGTTCAATAACCGAGCAAACAGAGAGAAGTTCATCATCGTTTCGGCGTTAGCGTAAGGGTAAACATCTTCATTCTTGAGATAGTCAAGCCAACCTTCTACCGCATATAGGTTAGCGATCGTGCCATCCATATCGAACCAAATCGTCATTCAATCAACCCCTTTCTATGGCTTAATTATATGCCTAAAAGGGGAAAATGTCAAGCATTATTTTATTACAATTCTGTTAACTTTTTCGCGCCGGCTGGCTCGTTAGTCATAACTAACGAGCGACAGACCCATCATCGCAATGCCGATAAAAGTGCCCCACAGACCAAATGCCATACCGAAGAAGTAGCATACAAAGCAGAAAGAAGCAATTACAAAACCAGTGCATCCAATGAGAGAGCAAAGCGCATTATTTTCCATTATCTCATTCCTTTCAGTATGTTAATAATTTGGTCAGGAGTGTAAGCCCCTTCGCCCCATGCCTTGCGGTTGGGTTCTTCATCATCGAATAAAATATCACCGTTTGTCGCCTTGCGCTTGTTTGTGCCGTAAGGTACAATCTTAATCTTGTCCCAAGTTACGGAGGGGAGATGGCGCCGAAGCCAAAGCATTTTTGCTAAAGCTACCTCGCCGTTGTAGAGGTCAGAACCATTTTTAGCGGTCCAACTAATGATTCCAATCTCATGCCCTTGCGCCTGAACCCGATGGAGTAAACGAGCAAGATAGCTCATGTTTACCATCGTTCTCGCTTCATCATATGGACGAGTGCGCCTTGCGATAATGTCATCAAGCCATCCTTCGACCCCGTAAAGATCGGCGATTGTTCCATCCATGTCGAACCAGATCGTCATCCGTTCATCCCCTTTCTGTATCATTATTATACCGCGATTTTATATGTTTGTCAAGTGTTTTTGTGAAAAAAATTGCGCCGGCGCGGTTATTTATTCAATAACCACGGATTCACGATAATTAAAGCAGTCGATATGATTCGTTACTGTTTTAGTGAGTAAATACCATGCGTATTTATATGAAGGAATAAGATATACAGAAATAATTTCCCAATTAAAGCGTTTTAACGTTTCATTGTCAAGTTTGTTTTTTAAGGCAATATAAACCTTCGTTGTCTTACCCTGAGACAGATTTCCCTCAAACATTGGTCTCATTATTTTAACTTCATAATACCGCATGATAATTTCCTTTCTTTATCGTCAAGGCCGATAGCCCTGAATCCGCACATTGTGAACGACGATTCCATCAATTTCAGCAGCAACCTGATACGCCTTGAAGCCATTGCGATATGCTCCATAGAACCACAGCTTGCCATCTATCTGTCGAGCTACCATGAATTCATAATGGTCAGCGTATTCAGGCTTGTTGTTAATCTCGAGCTTTTCCATACCATAACCTCCCTTTCAACAATATCAGTATAGCATATTTTAGTCAGCTTGTCAAGCGTTTTATGGTCGGCTGGAGCTTACGCCCCGAGCCGAGCCAGCGTCCGCTCGTTGGTCAGTTCCGCTCCGTCGAGCTTCACCTGAATTTCAACCCCGTCCACCCGGATGTCGCCAGCTACCCAGAAGGGCACGCTGTCCTTGACCCAGGTCTCATGCATCCAGCGCTCGGTCAGCTCCCGCTCGAAGTTCTCGCCCTTGTTGTGGGCGCTGTCCTTTTCCAGCAGGTCCTCAGCCCCGATCAGCTCCGCCGTGGCGCTCAGCTCAGCACGGTCCTTGGCGGTCAGCTTAATCCGGATCTTGGCGAACCCGCCCCGCTTGGAGCTAGCCCGATCGAGCTTGAAGAAGCGGCTCAGCTCCTCGAAGCTCATGCGAGTGGCGAACAGGTTGCCCGCATGGGTGAAGCCCAAAGCATACTCATGGGCGCCCGCCCGTTCGTTGTACCGCTCCATCATTTCCTGCATCGTCATCGTGGTCAACCCCTTTCCTTTACTGTACCTGTATTATACACCGTAAAGCCGGACTTGTCAACCCCTTTTTGAAAAAAAGTTGTTACAAATTTCTTAACTAATTACGTGCCGGCTGTAATAGTTTTGTAACATTTTGCGGCTACCTCGGCAGCGGAAGTATATCTGCGTGCGATATACCTCGGCAGGCGAAATATCTCATCTGATTGGCCCGCCTACCTATTATGTAGGTGGGTTTATTGCTTTACTGTATTAAAGTGCGGCTGACTATCTTTGACCTTTGAAGGTCAATTTGACTTTCTTTGACTTTCAGAAAAGATAGGCAGGTTCGCCGTGGGTCCCAGTGTCTTGCGTTCCTCCCCTGATCTGATTATATTATAGCAGAAGGACGGGCGCTTGTCAACCCCTTTTTGAAAAATTTTTTGAAAAAATTTTTTCAAAAAAAAATGCTTGACATATCCGATTTTTTCCTATATAATATAATCATCAAAGGAAAGGGGAATTGAAATATGACTGAATTCGAAACAATCAAAACCGCATTGGAACGCCTTGGACATGAAATTGTCATTACTGAATGGTCATTCATTGACGAAGCATGGATTGAGGATTTGACCGCAAAAGTAACTTTTGAGTTCAAAAACAATCAACTCAAAGATATTGACAACGATAAAACAGACTAACGGCGAAAGCCGTTTTTCTTTTATGCGAATAGTTAGGTACCGAACTATTCGATCGGCCGGCGGAAGTTAGTTATGACTAACTAAGGGCCGGACTCCTCGTGAGCCTGTCCGGCCTCTTTCCGGTCTCCCCGGTGTCCTCGACTGTATCTGTATTATAGCATCTGGACCGGTACTTGTCAATACCTTTTTTGAAAAAAGTTTTTTTATTTTTTTAAAAAAACTGTTGACATATGCGCCGGGCTGTGCTATACTATAATCGTTCCAAGGGGAACAGAAAAAAGATCGGAGGACGAGAAAATGAAGTACGAGATTTACACCAATTACAACGGAATGAAGCCCACCGAGTTGGAAGAGACTTTCGAGACGATGGAAGAGGTTACTGCATGGTGTGAGAAGTTTGAGAGGAACGCCACCGAGGAAGAGTCTTATATTGTAAAGCTGAACGGGAAAGAGATCATGGTAGGTTGAAAAGGGCGAAAGCCTTTTTTGTTGCCTGCATGCTTTAGTATACTAAAGTATAGCATGATCGGCCTAAAAAAATTTCAAAAATTTTTTCAAAAAGTGTTGACAAGCCGGGCAAGATATGATATACTAACATCGTTGAAAGGGAAAGGAAAATCCCAAACACCAGAAAGGATATGGAAATGTACGAACTGTATGAATATGACTGGCAGGGCGAGGATCTGTATATGACTTTTGAAACTCGGGAAGAAATGGTCCAGTATATGACCGAACATGAGTTATATTCTGAATATGAGGACGGATACTTTGGTCGGTGTCCTGATGGCGAAGAGATCGCCCTGTAAGGGCGATCCTCGCTAAAAAACTTTTTTCAAAAAAGTTTGAAAAAAGTATTGACAACCGGCGCGAAGTATGATATACTTTAATCACAGTAAGGGAAGGAAAACCCACCAAACCGGAAAGGAACTAAGAAAATGACCGCTACCATGATGATGAAGGTTGCTGAAGCTAAGGCCATGACCGCCGCCCTGTCTCCCGAAGAAGGAAAGGTTTTCACTCCCACCACTTACGAAGAAATGCGGTACTATTGGAAGGCCGCGACCCCGACTTGGGCTACCTTGAAAAAGTACGCTGCTGAGATCGGTCTGGTGGCCGAAGATCGGACCGCCGAGTGGCACTCTGATGGTTCTCTGTTGGCCGCCCTGTCTGGGATCGCCGATGGCTCTGTTTACCATTATACCGTATACCGGTTCGAGTGAGGGCGAAGCCCTCTTTTTTTGCTAATTATGTTAGCCGTGGCTAACAAAGGCCCGCACTCTCCCCTGTCCCTCCCCCTCGGTGCAATTGTATTATACCACGCCGGCGGAGGGCTGTCAACCCTTTTTTATAAAAAAATAAAAAAACTTTTTTCAAAAACCCCTTGACAAATAACCGGATATCGGTTATACTTATATCATCAAAGGAACGGAGGGCGAAACGATGAAGAACACTGAGAGAGAAAACATGGAAAAGCTGGAAGTCCTGACCTACATGGTTGAGAATGGCTATCACCTGATGAATCGTACCATGGATGACTATTGCCGCGACTTCACGCTGGCCCAGATCCGTCAGTTCTGTGTGGCCTTCATGGGAGAGGATCCGACCGCCTAAGCGGTTGGTCCGGCCACAAGCCGGCTGAAAAAAAGTATTGACAACCAGAGCAAAGTGTGATATATTTATACCATCAAGGGAACGGAGGACGAAGCAATGAAGTATTTGGTAGTTTATAAGAGTCTGAAGAATGGCGCCTATCGTGCTTGCGACCACGGAAAGTGCTATGCTTATCGCATGACGGCGATCCGTCATATGCATCTGCATGAAGCACAGAACAACTGCCTTACATTTGAAGTAATGGCAATTCCTGCCTATATGGCTGACTGTAAGCGTCAGATTAGCATGTGGCTGCGCGAGGATGAAGAGACGCGCGAAGAAATTTTAGCAATGTGCTAAAAACCTCTTGACAACCGGATCAAAAGGTGATATACTTATATCATCAAAGAGAGGGAGGACACCGAGATGGCTAACTGGTATGAGAACGCGGAGGTCCATGCGGAGGATTATGAAGAGTTGAAAGCCCTGATGGCCGAGTTGAATGAAGAGGAGAACGCGGAGGGCTAAGCCCTCCGCATGAGAGGAGAAAACACGATGAAGAAACTGATTGCTTTTGCCCTGATCCTGACCGTGGCCTTGACCGCTATCGGCGCGACCGCGGAGGTGTATCCGCTGACCGCGAAGGTAATAGAGCTGGACTACAATAGAGACCTTGTGGCCGTAGAGACCTTCATGGGTCTGGTATATGTCTTTGAAGGCTGCGAAGACTGGCAAGAAGGCGACTGTGCGTCTCTCATTATGGACGACAACGGAACAGAACAAGTATATGATGATATAATCCTCATGGCGCAATATAGCGCGTGGAGATTAATCAATTGGATGGAATGAGGACTCATGTCCTCATTTTTTTATAAAAAAGTACTTGACAAACACGCAAAAGCGAGTATAATAATAGACAGATGGAAGGAAGCAAAAGAAGGTCCGGACCTACGGCGGAGGTGCTCTTTTTTAAGATGGCGAATCTGGTACCAAAATTTCTATCAAAAAATTTCAAAAAAAGTGTTGACAAACCGGATTAAATGAGTATAATAGGTAGTGTAAGAGAGAGGTGCGGAAAGCACCAAACGAAGGAGGACGAAATCATGGAAATCATCGAAATGCTGGACAACTACGGATTCATCACTGTGGAAGATATGCGGATCACCGTTGCGGATTTTATCGGTTTCGATTCTAACTATTCCGAAATCTACGACGAAGAGTACGAAGCGATGGACGATGACGACCTGGACGCCCTGTATTCCCTGTTGGAAGATCTGGAAGAACTAGGCTACACCGTGTTCTGGACTCATGAGGACATCTGATCCTCATGAGGCCCGGAAAAAATTTTCAAAAAAGCCTTGACAGAACCAACCGGCGCATGGTATAATAAGTCATCAAATGAAGGAGGCCAAAGGCTATGACGTTCGAAACCATGACTACCCTGTACAATCTCCTTTCCGCTTCTCACCTCTACATCCTCGGGTTTGTGGTGAATGGCCTCCTCTACTACGCGGAAATGGACTTTACCATGCTGGCCCGGTTCATGAAGCTGGACAGAGCGTCAAGTAAGCGCGGAGGGTTCGCAAAGCTTCGAATCAAGTTGACGAGAGAACAGAAAGCCGAACTCATCACAATCGCGAAAAGGTGCGGAACGGAGAACGACTTGACGGCGGACGGACACTACAACAAAGGAGAAAACTTTGAGAGAGTAATCACCGAGTTGCTAACCGCCGACAAGTGGGTGAAGGATAGCGTCCCCTTCAACGTCGCCGGAGACATCGTGGTGAATGGCGAGAACATCCAAATCAAGTTTGACGGCGCGGAAATCACCAATGAAAAGTTACTTGCGAAACTCACCGCCTAAGCGGTGAGTTTTCCTTTATCCAATTATATTTGATCAAATATAATTTTTGCCCGGTGTGTTTTGTCCGATTATATTTGATCAAATATAATTTGTGCCCGGTTATATTTGATCCAATATAATACTTTGCCCCTTTAGTGCGCGAAAGTGCGCCCGCTGTTCAACTCGGGGCATACCAAATCATACATTGTCGAATCTGGTAAACAATGACCACCCCGGGTCCGACCAAAAATACCAAATTGTACATACCCGGGTGGCCTCAATGCCTCGCGCGCTAAAAATGATGTTCGATATGGTAGGGGTTGCGCGCGATAATGAAACTGATAGGCCGGGAGCCCTTGATATTCAACGGTTTCAGCAGGTCGCAGCGCCAGCGCTTTGCAGGTCCAGCACCCCGGGGCTAGCTTTCAGGAAATTTTGAGCTTGATTTGTCTTTTATGGTAGGGCCGTCCCCATCTTCCATCAATTTTTTTAAAAAACCCAAACATTTGACAAACCCTAACCCCATATGTTAAAATAATAGCAAAGGAGGTGTTGAAATACAATGAAAAAACCATATTCATTGGATTACACTATCGAAAGAGACACCGACCGCTTAGTTTTAGTTGAAGGCATTTTAGACACATTAGAATCCGATCCTTCCGATTCCGATATTGAACAAATGGCCACCTACATTTTATATGGAAAGGATGAGAACGGATTATCCTCCTTACGCAGAGGAGAAGTTTATGACAATTCTAAACGCTATAATTCTTTTAAAACTTCGGACGATTATGTAATTTCGCTAGATGAAATGTTAGAAAATCCTGCTACCGACGAGCAAGAGTTTCGCAGCGCCTACAAGCGCGATATTTATAAAAAACAAGTTTCAACCATTTCGCGCCCCAAGTATGATAAGAAAACTGGCGAACTTATTGATATTGGAGATGCCGATGTCCCAGGCATGGTAGAACTCTGGGAGCGTTTAGACCACTTTGACAAATGGATTCATATACTTCAAGGAAAATTGCCGCCAGACCCTAACTTTGAATACTTTGAAGATGATTACCGCCTTTATCGCCTTAAACATAATTTAATTGATATGAAGAGAACGCAATATTATTTAAAGGATGCATACAAGCCACAAATTCATTTTCAAAAACTTGACCACCCTAAGCCGCAATTTTATGAATGGGACGGCCAAGCCGCATACTGGATTTCTTATGAAGATTGGCAACACCGAGTAACTCATTCCTATACTACTCGCATTTCTACCAACCTTGCTGACTATGAGGTGCGCGGGCAGGAACCCAACCTAGAAGTTAAATGGGTAATATGTGAACATAATTTTGATTGGGAAAATTATAAGCATGTGTATTAGTTATTGCTACATTACTTGCCCCTAAAGGAGCAACTAAAGGAGAAACTAGATACGTATGGCCGCACCCTAATTTGGGATTTAGAACGCTATATACAAATGACCCCATTTACCCCTATACGGCGCGCCATTGTAAACAAAGTCCTTATGCAAATGCCCCGTGACCAAATTGGCGAAGAATTGATGGAAGAATTTGGCTTTACTTACAACTCCTACTACCTTAGCACCTTAATTGCCAACGATATTCCTAAGGAAATTGCGCGAGAAGCCTTACGCAATAGATTGCTATGTGAAACCCCGAAAAAAGAACTAAAAGTATGTAAGGATTGCGGCAACGCCTATCCGCGTCATCCACTCTTCTATACTAAAAATGCTGGACGTAAAGATGGCTTCTAGCCACGCTGCCGTAATTGTGAGCGCCAACGCCGCATAGAAAAAGGGGAGGTGAGGTCTGTCGATGGAAGACAAAAAGTCTCGGAAATGTCTAAGATGTAAGCAAGAGAAACCAATTGAGGCATTCGCGCGAACATCTTCACGTTTCTTCCCCGCTCATCGTTCATTTATTTGCACCCAATGCCTTGAGGCCACAACACCGCAAGATAATTTAGGCGAAGTAGATCGCGTCTTGCGCTGGCTCGACTTACCTTTTGACCTTAATAAATGGACCTAGTTATATGAGCAATATAAAGATAGAACATTCACTGCCTACTTTAATACCCTATATGATGACCATTACGCAACATTAACCTGGCAAGAGGAAAATGCGCGATGGGAACTCGCGCGAAAAGAGGGCACCATTGATGATGAGATTAAAGCTATTTCTGACGCGCGCATGAAATCCTTAAAGAAAATATGGGGCTCCACGTATAAACCAGATGAACTTCTATGGCTTGATAATTTTTATAATTAGATTGTAGCTACTTAGAACGTCTCTACCCCAATTCTTCAAGAAAAGGCCCGCGATTTTTGTGAGCTTTAGTGGCATATTAAATAGGGATTACGTAATGATTTAGATGTTTCTAAAATGATGAAATAGGCCGATGACATTGTTAAGACCTATCATTTTGAAGCATCCAATGCGAAATCTGCGGCGGACTTTGAATCAGTTGGAGAGCTTATGGTCTATTATGGTAAGAAAGGATGGCATCCCAATTGGCATACAGAGCCGCAAGATTCCATTGACTTTATGATGGAAAATATCCAAAACTACTTATAGCGCCTAGTCCGCAATGAAGGCAACTTTGCCGAATAGGTAGAAGACAAGCGCGCAAAGTATAATATGACCGAGCGCCTTGAAGAAATTGAAAACGAAAAAGTCGAGTTTGATGAGACTGCCGATATTGAATATGAAGGCGATCAAGACCTTGCCACGGAGCTATAGGGGGGATATGATGAGTGAAATCTCAGAAGAGACCCTAATGCGCGATGGCATACCGTTAGAAAAAGGTGTTACATTAACTCGTGACTTTCTTGATAGAAATCAAGAACTGTTTACGAAATATTTGAACCTTTGGATACTGTATCCAGACTTGTTTTTAGATATGATACAGGATAGGAACGATGCTAAGCATTTTCATTTAATGCCGTTTCAGCGCATTGAATTGCGCGCGGCCATGCGCTATAGATATACGTTTTGGACTGCTACGCGTGCTACATCTAAATCTTTTACCGCCTATCTTAGTTCATATGTGCGCGCGGTCTTATTACCGGGTTCTAATATCATGATTGCATCAGATGTTAAGGGCACGGTTATTAAGATTGCTGAAGCTAAATTTGCTGAAATTTTCCGGCATTGGCCTTTACTAGAAAAAGAATTAGCAACACGTGCGGAAGATGGAAAAACTGGTATTAAGTCTAGCGGTAACTATTATGAGATAAGGTTGAAGAATGGTAGCGCGATTACCGTTGTATCTAAGGATACAAGCCGTGGATTGCGTGCAACCGCCGCAATTTTGGAAGAAGCTGCGCTTATTGAAGAAGTAGCTTTCAACGAAGTCCTATGGCCGCAAATGAACATTGCACGAAGAGAAGTAGATGGTAGCCTTAATCCAGATGAACCTTCTGCCGCATAGATTTTCATTACTACTGCCGCAGAACGTACTGTATTTATGTATTAGAAATTAATTGAAATAACCGTTAATGCTGTATTGCGCCCGAAAGAATACTTTTCCTGGGGACTCTCATATGAAGTACCATTGCACTATGGCCTTATAGATAAGGCTACATTAATGGATCAGCGCTATTCTAATACAGTAAGCGAGGAATCGTTCGCGCGAGAATCATTATCAATTTGGAGCGGTAATAGCTCTGATGCTTGGCTTGACTCACGCCGCTTAAATAGACATCGTTCCTTACTTAAATGTGAACGTCATGCCTATTATAGTGATACTTCACCAGACTCTTGGTATCTAATTGGCGTTGACGTTGGCCGCTATAGCGCGAATACAGCTATCATGGTCATTAAGGTTTTACCGAACAATTAGCGCTATAGGAAGAATGTAGTATATACAGAAGTCATTAATGGCGCGAACTATATTACCGATTAGGCCCCACGCATTAAGAAATTAATTCAATTATACAATCCGCGCGAGGTTGTAATTGATGGTAATGGCCCCGGTATTGGTTTGATGGATGCTATGGCAGTTCCATCTTATGACGCGAAAACAGGTGAATGGTTCCCGGCATATTTTACTTTTAATAATGAGAATCATTTGCCTCCAGATTTAAAAACAGAATAGGATGAGCCAGTTCCTAACTCTAATGCTATTCTATATGATATCAAAGCCGGCGCGTCAAATGAGGATGCTATTCATGCGGCATTTCTTACTGCTATAAATACAGGTTCAGTAGCATTTCTCGCGCATGAACGCATTGTTAAAGATAAACTTATGAAAACAAAGAAAGGACAAAAAATGACTCCTTATGATAGACGGGTTTTTCTACTACCATATGAAATGACTTCACGTCTTATGGATGAACTTAATAACTTGCGGCTGAAGCCTACTGGAGTAGAAAATAAATACAAAGTTGAACGAATTTCTCGTTCTATCGAAAAGGATAGATTTAGTGCTTTAGAATATAGTTTATATAGAATAAAATACTACGAAGATAAAGAAATTTTTAAAAAACGGAAGAAAAAGATAAATCAATATGTGTTTTTCAGTCCTAAAAATAGGGGGTGAGGTTTATGAAAAAATCATTCAAGCCGTTTGTAACTTTTGCGGCTAATAATCGAATATATCGGGTTCCAATAGATGACCGCGGTGTCAATCGCTATGGCACTAATGCGCGAGCAAATTCTGTTGGCTAGCATGATTTTTCGGTTGAAGAAATTGAGCAGATTATTCGCTCTGGAGATTTAGATTCGTTACGACAATTATCTCGCTATTATTATCGTACGAACAGCGAATATCGTGAAAATATTGATTATTTAGCCACCTTACCTTTTTATGATACTCTTGTCACCCCTATATTTGAACAAGGTAAAGGCTCACAAGCTTAGATTATAAAAAGCTTTTATAACGCTTGCGCTTTTGTAGATAAGCTTGATGTTAAAAACACATTTACTCGTATTACTAAAACTTGGTTAATTAATGGCATGTATAATGGAATTTTGCGTGAAATCGGAAATAAGGTATCCATTTAGGATCTTCCGTTAGAATTTTGCCGCACGAGATTCAAGGATTATAATAATTTAAATATCCTTGAATTTAACGTAACCTATTTTGAACGCCGTTTTTCTGACGAAAAAGAACGAGCACGCATGGTTGCGACCTTCCCAGAAGTAGTCCAAAAAGCGTGGAGAAATTGGAAAGATAAGAAAACAGCTGATCCATGGGTTATGATTTCATCCGCCGACGGCGGCATTAATTTCTGCTTTGCCGATGACCAAACCCCATTACTTATTGCCGCAACATCAAGGTTACGGGATTTAAAGGATGCAGTAGGACGCGAACAAAAGCGTGATGACAACGAACTCTACAAATTACTAATTCAACGCATGCCGATTGATAAAGACGGCGAACTAGTATTTGAATTAGACGAAGTTGAAGATATACACCAGGGAGTTGCGTCTATGCTTCAGGACTTAGATACTGTGGATGTTCTTACCACCTTTGGTGATACAACATTGGAGAATCTTCAGGATTCCTCTGCAGCAACTTAGTCGGCTGACCGTATTAATAAGTATACGAAAAATGCTTGGAATGCTTTAGGACGAGGTTCAATTCTTTTTAATCCAGAAAATAGTTCTACACTCGCATATGGCATTAAAAAAGATGAAAGCCTTATGAAAAGCTATCTAAATGTTTATAGTACATGGATACGATATCAAATCAATCAAAGATTTACTCGCACAGGACTTAGTTTTGATTTTGAAATTTTACCCACTACTATGTTCAATTTAGACGACTATCAACGTATTTATTTCCAAGGCGCGCAATATGGTTATTCTAAAATGCGCGCTGGTGTCGCAAGCGGTATAAAACAGCTTGCATAGTTAAGCCTTATGACCTTTGAAAATGATTTCCTTCATATGACCGAAAAGATGGTACCTTTACAATCTTCATACACATCTAGCGGCAATGAGGGCGCAACTGCGGGCAATAAAGGTGGCCGCCCGGAGTTACCTGACGAACAAAAATCTGAGAAAACTCAGGCCAATATTGCGGCCATGGGTTAAGGAGAACTACAATGGACAAAAAAATACCTATTTATTTTGATAGCGTTATTATTGCTTCTCCTACGTAGCCAATATCTAGCTCCAAACCAGAGTTGGGCCGTTTAGATGTCGGGGTTTTTACCAAGTATGGAAATCGTAATGGTTCCTATATTACAGATGAAATCGCAGAAAGTTTAATTGCTAGTGCGACTTCCGGCAATACCCCAGTAGTAGGATTTTTTGACCCAGAATCTGAAAGTTGGGCTGGACATACCGGACCTACGCTTGCTAGCGCCTACGGATACGTAGAGAGTTTTAAAGGGTGGCAACCTTTTACTGACACAGATGGAATTACACGCGATTATGCGGTATTTTCCGTTGTGCTATTTAACAAATACTATAAAGAAGCAAATTTAGTAGTTGGACAGCATCAATCAATGGAACTCGATAGAGATTCAATAGATGGCGATTGGGCCAATATTGATGATACAGAATACTTCGTTTATACAAAAGCTTCTATAATGGGGCTATGCATTATAGGAGAACATGAACCTTGTTTTTCTGTATCAACATTCTTTGAGAAAGAAGACGAACATTATGCTTCACAATATGAGAAGTTCTCTTCACTTTTATCCGGCTTAAAGGAACAAGTTGAAGAGGCGGAATCAGAACAAGAGGGAGGAGAACAACCTATGAATGAAGAATTAGAAAAAGATCTAGGTGCTCCCGCAGAAGAACCCGTAACTGAACCAGTTGTAACTGAACCAGAAGCTACCTCTGCTATTGAGCCAGAGCTACCCCTAGTGGAAGATCCTGCTCTAGCAGAACCTGCGGCTGAACCTGTTGATTTTGAAGCTCTTGCCGCTGAACTACAGAACGCTAATAGTGAGCTAACAACTAATTATGAAAATGCTCAGAGTCGTATTGCTGAACTAGAGCAGGCTTTAGCTGATGCTAATGCTGCTACTGAAGCCGCGAATGGGCGTATTTCTGAATTAGAAGCTTCTATTGCTACTTATGAAGCAGAAAGAGCTCGTGTTGAGGAAGAAAAGAAAAATCAATTAATTGAAAAATATGAAAAACTAATTGATGAAGAAGAAATCACCAAAGTTCGTGAGGAGGTTTCTAACTTCTCTTATAGCGAATTAGAGAGTAAACTTGCAATTAGTTTTGCTAATAAACAAATGGCTGGTATTGAGGAGCATAATGATGCTATTCCACTACCAGAACCACCTGTTGATCAATTCGCACTTCTAATTGAGAAGTATCGTAAGAATTAAGGAGGAATATGTTATGGCGATGAGTAGATTTCCTATCACCAATCCAGTTGGTGATATGGTAGATAAGTATCGTGATCCAGACGAAAAGTTATATGCCAGCCTTGAACTAAATCAAGTAGCTTTCCCAAAGACTGGTATGGTAGTTTCCCAGACTCCCCTAGGAACAGTCTTTACAAAGGCCGCTCCTTGTGAGAATGGTATGTGGGTCGTAGGCGATAAGGCTGCTGGTGCTATTAATCCACCAACTGCTGCAACTTCCGCCCCAATTGGTATTGTTTATACCACAGAAAAAGAATATGATATGATGCACTATGGTCTACAAAGGTTTGGCCGCAAGGTTGCTGGCGATTATCCCCGTGTAGGCTTATTAGGTGTTGGCGACACTGTAACCACTAACTGCTTACAGTATGATGACGCTGTTTTCCAAGCAACTAATGACAAGACTGCAGAACAAGTACTATTAGACGCCCTAAAGGCGATTAATACTACTCCTCTATATGTTGCTATTCATGCTGTTGGACAGAATGAAACTGTTTCTGCTGCTAATGCAGTACCAGAAATTGTAAAGAGTATTCCACAATCCGGTATTTATGGCAAGATCGTAAAGTTCTATACCATTCCTAATGGTGGTCTTGGCGTTAAGTATCAGATTATTAGAATTTAATAGGAGGTGCGAACGTTATGGATAATCTACACATTTTAATGAACGGCGTATTTGGACGTAAAGTTCCTGCTGAGTTCGCAGCCGCCGATTATGATTATGAAGCTGCTCT
>OCTX012143074.1_pt1 | contig 26497 bp, 25 predicted proteins | sample 1539691 | NCBI WGS metagenome assembly OCTX01 (sample SAMN02144231, study PRJEB22623) | gut metagenome | biome: sheep rumen | host: Ovis aries | place: New Zealand
CATTTAGCATTTAGCATTTAGCATTTAGCATTTAGCATTTAGCATTTAGCATTTAGCATTTAGCATTTAGCATTTAGCATTTAGCATTTTATAACGAGACTTCTTTATATATCTGACGTATCATGGATTCATCAACGTCTTCAAAATCATCTGGTTTGGGAAATACCAATATTCCTGCCATGTCGATCACTCCTGGACTGATCATTCTTCCTTGATCGTAATAAGAAGGACGATGCTTGTCTCTTGGGAATACCCATACATTCCAGCTGTTTGCCGACGGAATATAATGTGCCACAATATTCATTCTAGGCTCCCACTCGTCTTCTTTGATTTCCAACTTGTTGTACAACTCTCGGTATTGTTTGCAGATAGCTTCTTTATCAGAACCAACAAATACCAAACATTTTCTGCCGAAGTTACGAATCTCCCCGTCTACAATATCAAATTCCGACAATGATTTCTCATCAAGTGGCATCAACCCTGTTTGCACAGCTTGGAAGTGCATGTGGTCGGGTGCTGAGGCTCCACACTTCGGTCCGTTGTAGAGAAGGTCGAAGTCGGGCAGATCTTTGCTCAAATCAAGCATGGTGGCAAAGTGAGGCAATATCTCCTGACGCTCGTGACGCATAAGTGGAATAGTGAGATGCTTTTTCAATATTGGAAACGGATTTTTCAAAATCTCAAAATTCTCGTTGTATATCACGCTTGGCTGGTCGACAGGACGATTCTCCTTACAAAGAAAGCATTTTCGTTTGGCAATTGTTGCCTTGTCAAGTTTGGCACCAGACGACACTGCTCTTGCTGGATTGTGTTGGGCCACAACCTTGTATCCGTCGACTACGAAAGTCTTGGTCAAAACTTCAAGATTCTCGTTTGCGGGAATCAGAGCATCGTAAACTTTCTTCTGTATCTCGCTCATAGTTGTATAGTTTTATAGAAAACACTTCAGCCAACCGCTATCAGCCAATGTTTTGTTTCCCAATCAGTTGACGGTGGAACATCTCTCTTTCAAGCAGTGCGGCCTCCTCGGTTTCACGTTTGAACTGAAGTTCAGCGGTGTGGATGAGATTGGTTTTGTCTTCCATCTTGGCATTGCTCTCAGATGAAATATATTTCTGCAGCACTACTGTCTTGTATTTCTGAGCCATGCTCAGGAAGTTTTCGTACCGTGGCATAGCAGTAGTAAGACGCAATCTTGAATCTAGGAATGCGGATGTGGAGAACGCTCTGTCCACGAATCTGTATAGTCCGCTTAAGCAACACTGTGGCATTGCTTCGCCCAGATGCATCGCGTCGGCTTTCGAGAAAAGATCCATATCGGGATGGATGGAAAGCACCATACCTGCTTTTGTCTCAGCCATACGTTTTATGATATAACGAATGTCTGCTGCTTTTATCAATGTGTTGTATTGAATTTCAATCACAACATCTGCCAATTGCACAAGGTCGAGAGGAAGATTATACTCAGTCTCATGAGTAGGGTAGCCGGTGTAAACGAAATGTGGCTCTTTTAATCTCACGTCGACAGAATCATCGCCATAGTATCTCTTCAATTCAACGGCAATCTTGGTCTTTTGTTCGTATCTGTGTATGTTTAGTTCGTCATCGTCTTTTGTACACTCGTCGCCAAGCAAAAGGACAAGCACTTTAGGCTTCTCTTCTTTCTCGACGATTTTGGCGATACTTTCATTTTCTTTGATTTGGTCAGACGGAATGTTCGCCTTTAAGTTCATCATGTCGAAGTGCAGATCCATGGCGAAGTTTGCAAGTTCGGATGATGTGCCTTTTTCGTTGTTTATGATGTTTTCGTATCCTGGCAGATAAACCTCATCGTATAGAGCGTCGCAGATATGTACTATTTCCCCACGCTTGTCGAATGAGTTGTTGAAGATCATTCTGTCGAGCTGCATGAATCCGTTATCTTTCTGATAAGCGTCGTATTTCTCGCAGTTTATTCCGAAGACGGTGCCGAAGTCCCTGTCGCAGACGGACATTCCGGTAGTCGGGTTGGCAAGACGCATCCTGATTCTGCGTCCATTCACCACTTTGTTGTAGTCGGAGTATGTGATCATCGCGTCGGTCTCCACCATCACACGAACCAATTCCGACAATTCGCTTGGATTGACGTTGTAGTCAACAAGACGGCTGAAGAATATGGCGTAGTGCTTATTCTCTGGTTTTGAACTTTTTACATATTCAGCTTCCGGAGAACCAAGGACAGCGTCGATCAGACCGCCATTCATCTTTTCATTTGCATTGCAGTCGCGGTCAACGTATATGATGTTGTTTTTTCTCTTTCTGTCAGAGTTGAAGTTAGGAAAGTCAAGTTTTATTATTGTGGATGTGAAGTTGGCATTATATAGTTTGCCTCCAATCATCACGTCGGAAGAAAGATTTACCTCCTTGATCAGTTTCTGGAATTTGTCTTCACACGCCTGGTTTCGGAATGCGGCGTAGAAAATTAGCGATATGTTGATGTTTTCGATTTCCATTTGCTGATTGTTTATTTGTTAAAACCTCTTGACAGCAATTCTATCGTGCGGATAGAATCCTTGTAGTTGTTGTTTGCGTTGATCTTTTCTACCGACAGTGAAGAATCTGAGTTTCCTCCCCATCTGCGGCAGCAGTACAGACTGTCGTAGATTCTTCCGATCTTGTATTTTTTCGACATTTGCAGACCCACCGCATAATCCTCGCCGTAGCTGGCGTTAGGGATTGGAATCTCCACTAGTACTGGTGTGAAGAATGCGCGAGGCGCGCCCAAACCGTTGATTCTGACGGCGTTGTTTGGCCCCTCTTTGTCTGTCCATTCTTTGTGCGCGATCAATCCCGGTGGAATAGGGTTGAGGTCGAAGTCGGTCAACGAGTATGAGCCGATCACCATTGCGCATTTCTCTTGCTCAAAAGTGTCGACAATTTTCTGCAATGTGTTTTCGTCTTGATAGACGTCGTCGCTGTCAAGCTGTACGCAATATAATCCACATGCTTCGTGACGCACGGCCTCCATCCAGCATCCTCCGATTCCGAGGTCTGTACGCGACGGAAATATATGGTAGAGACGGTTGTTTTCGTTGGCAAGTTTGATCAGTTTGTCTGTCGTCTTGTCGGTTGAGAAATTGTCTACAACGATCACGTTTACTTTTCCGTCTTTCAATTTTTGGCTGAGAGCAGATTTCACAGCGTCTTCAATTGTTTTTTCTCTATTTCTGACGGGAATGATCACCGACACTTTGAATTTGTAGTTGTCGGTGTAGTCTGTGGTCTCTATTTTTATTCTGTTGGTTTGCGCGTAGTCTATGTAAGACCCTGTGAGTTTCGAATACTCAAGGTATGCTCGTTGCATCTCGAGTTGTTTAAGCTCATTGTTTGGGTTCACGTAGTCAAACTGTTTGTCTTCGGCGCTACGGCTGTCGAACTCGCTCTCCTGATACAGTGTCTGGCGGATATGGTAAGTGTCGCCGTTCTGGCAAAGCATCAGACGCATGAAATAGTAGGCGGCGTAATCATAGTCGTCAGCCATCTGTTCGCTTGCCTTCACCCATTCCGATGCTTTGTAAAGTACGATGCTTCCCATGTTGAAGTCTTCTCTGACGCTTCCTATTTGTGGGGCTATCACAGGAGTCTCGTGAGCCTCACCCTCGGAGATGGTGATATAGTTTGAGTAGACGCATGTGCGACCAGTGTATGCGGCGGCAAAGGCAAACTCACTTTCTCCACCGTTTACGGTTTTACAGTCCACATTGCGTGTGATGAGCATCAGATAATCATCAGCGTTGAAATTTGCTTTTTTTAATGCCTGAGACACCTGCCACACCGAACGGCTGCTTCCAAGAATATGTTCGGCGTCATCCACTTTGTCTAGAAGTATGTAGTCAGCGTCTGCTGTTTTTTTTCCGTTGAATCTGTTTCCGACACATTCGTCAACAAATTCAGTATATACATATATGTTCATTTCTCTACTTTGTCGTTTTCTTTGGTGTTGTTTTAGTCACAACTGTTTTTTTCTTTGTCGAAGTCGACTTTTTTGCGGCGTTTTTTGTTTTGGTCGCTTTGTTTTTGTTTCCGGTCAAGCTAAAGAAGGTGGCGAGCTCTTTCATGAATTTGCCTTGCTCATCTTCGTCTATGCTTTCAAAAGGAACTGCGCTGATCAGGGTGTTCAGTTTGCCTTTCTGACCTATAGCTGCCGGTTCTCCGTTCTCGAGGTATCTGAACACCACGAATGCGTTTGGATTGCCTTTGTCGAGAATATCAGGCGAAGCCACTGTGTATTGTCGTTCGCTTGGCTTATTATTGAACTTGTAGCTATGTTTGAAGTCGTTTTTGATACTGAAAGAGGTTTGTATCTGGCTGAGTTGAGAGCCTCCCTCGTTAAGGTTTACCCCCGATCCGTCATTGAGGTGAGTGTTGCACCACTGGTTGTTTGCAGTTGATTTAAGTTTTGCTCCCAAAACTTCATGCGCGAATTTGGCGACGGAAGGATATTCGGCTTTTGTTATTTCCAATTCCGACATTAAGTATGCTCCAGACATGAATAGGTTTCCTCCAGACAGCAGGTATTTAGACAATTTCTTTCTTGTCGGATAATTCAGCACATTATATCTTTTTTGCATTCCGCATTTTGTCTCTTTCTCCATTCCAAGGATATAGTCCACCATGCAGAAGTGGTTTTTGTCAACATTGCTATATGTTTCAAACGACTCGTCGCTTGTCGAGACGAAGCTAAGCCCTAATGAGTGCAGAGCCTTTCCGTGGATGTATGGATAGTTGAACGTGTTGCCAGCGATAATCTGGCCCTCAAGATTTTTCTCACAAGCTCCGAATCCTGGTTGGTCGTTGGAAATATATGGAGAACCCTTTGTGAAATTTGTTTGGCTGCCAGTCTTGGATATGTCTCTTATATATGGCACTCCAGGGTCTTTGCTGTCTATAAATCCTCCAATCAGAGAATCTTCGTAGAATTCAGGAGCAGACACGCGGTTGAATCCGTTTACAATCAGCACTCTTCCTTTTTCTTTCGACGCTATGCTTGCGGAAAGTATTTCAGTAGGGAAACTTTCTCCTCCTCTGTTTACAGCGGTCACTTTGAACCTGTATATGGAATCTTTGTGCAATTCCATTGAATATTTGTTGGTTTCCAAATATATACCGTTGTTGAAACCATTGTTGCCAATCGCGGTGTAGAGGATGTATCCGTCTGTTGTGACAGAAGGCTCAAGAGAGTCTTTGGTTGGTCGCCAAGACAGATTGATCTTGTCTCCGTTGAAATCAATAGCAAAATGCGACGGCGCAAGCGGAGTGAACTCATAGTCTTCTATATTGTTGATGCTGGCTATGAATTTCGTCGCAGCCTTGTAGATTGAGCGAGCGACAGTGAATTTGAATTCAGGGTCGAAGGCATACTTCATATCCTCAAAATTCTGATGCGACAGAAGTTCAAGCAACATGGTTGGCACCTCAGGCACTCTGGCCTCGTAGTAGGCTTCGTCTCTTAACCCACGGTTGTGCCAGTCGGGGCAGTACACTTTTTTGATGTCATCGACCACTTGCGATTCCACCATATCGGCGAAATCTCTGGATGCCATACGTGAAAGTCCGGTAGGATATTCCGTCTTACCCATATCGCTTGTGAGGAAGATTGCCAGCGAACCGACTGTTGTGGAGTCGATACCAGCGTCGGTATGAAGAGCAAGAGCCAAATCAATTGGCACACCTTTGCCTTTGGTTCTGGTGTTAAGAGGCGAGCCTCCGGATAGAGCGTTCACCCAAATCGCGCGGCTCATGTAGTCGGTCTTGTATTCGTTGTTCTGACCGCAATACACGCTGTCGGAAAATCCAGCCATCTGAAGCCAGTAGCGTGCGCATTCCAAATATTTGGGCTTTTCACTTGTGAAATAGAAAGGCTCTGGCGCACCGGCAACAGGAGCGATACTTCTCTCAACACATCCGACACCACCTCCGAATCTTACGGCATCAGCAGTGATATGTTTGCCCTTTTCCACGCTTTGGTTGGTCAGACGCACTTTGCCGAATTCAGGGTTTGATCCAGCTTTGAATTTGAAAGTGCCCAAATATATCCAAGTGCCGCCACCTTTGGTTTGGTCAACGACAAATTCTGTTTCCCCGCCGGTGTGGAAAACAGTATAGTGGGCATCGTCTGCACTTTTAGGCACACTCTTATATGATATGTACACGGCATATTCTCCGTCTTCGGGAATTTCTGGAATCCAGTCGGTATAGGCAGACCCGTTGGGATGCGAACGGATTGTGCGAAAAGAACCGTCGGCAAAAGGATTATCTCCATGGCGATAGATCTTTTTCTTTGGGGCATATCCCGTAGTGTCGACTCTGTCAGGGTCGGGATTATGCCATTTGGCGCGACGGGCGTTTTCTTCCACGTATTCAGTCTCCTTCGCAGTCTCAAAATCAACAATCACCTCATTTTTCTGGACATCCCTTTCTCTAGGGTAAAAAACGTTGGCTCCAGCGTTTTCCAGCATTGGAATAAGGTATGGCAAGACGACGGATGGAGTGTATGTGTCTTCTGAAATGCCCCAGAAGCGAGGACGTTGCAGAATCCAAAGGTTTTGAGATGGCTCGAAGTAGTAGCCATGGCTGGCCCAAAGCGCGATGTTTCGACCTTGCAGTCCAGCGGAAGGGGTGCAAGGAGCGCTCACTTTTGTGACTACATTCGTAAGTTCGTCTTTATCTCTGTTCCTTAGTTTGAGCATTCGAGAGTTATCTTTTTTAGTCTCTTTACGCATTTCGTTAGGAACATAATCATAGATGTTTTTTGAGGAGATATATAATTCTACGTCAAAATTTTTATATGGAGCAGGCAAATTTTTGCTGATGCTGTCTTTTAACGCATTAATCGCATCTTCTCTTAAATTGACATTTTTGAATGGTTTGCTCAGAGAAATTTGTATTAAGGAGTCGCTTATGCTCGCGCTGTAGTTTTCCACTTTAAGGGTTCCGAATTTCAATGTCGGATAGTTGGCGTTTCTAAACCACATAAAGACACTGTCAAGCGAACTGTTGATTGGACTGTCCGTTTTTTGTGCTGCTATGTTGAAGCACATAGCCAATAAAAGAAAAATATTGTATAGTCGTCTTGTCACGTCTCAGTTTTCTTATAATATGTGTGCAAATATAGCATAAAATCAATTTTTATACAAAAAACTTGAATGTCGAATTGAAATAATGCTTATATTCGCACCGTCTTTTATAAAGACAATATTAAGTAGTAATATTTCAGTTCGTTTTATGTGATTAATTATCCAAGCATTTCTATGGGAATAGAGGTGCTTGTTTTTTTGTGAAATGCTATAGAGTTCAAGGTGCGATAAAATGAGGAATGTTAAGTGCTGAACGTCCTAACCTTCCACCCTGTAGTGCGAGCCGTAGATGGAGCGCTTTAATAAAATTTTGCATGAGGACTTCCAGCATCTGAAGTCTACTTGAAATAAATTAAAAAATGTTAAAAGTTGCTGAGTAGCATAGTTTATTTGCCTATGAAAACTTTTTTATTATCTTTTTCTCTTATAACTTTGCAATGTTCGTGAAATAGGTTTAATTTTAGGACAAAGATTTAGGATACGCAAATTTTAAGGATATGACACAGGATGATTTGGATTTGCTGAAGCAGATGGGAATTTCAGAAGAAAAACTTTTGGAACAGTTGGAGTGTTTCAAAAACGGTTTTCCTTTTTTGAAGGTTGTTTGTGCAGCCACGGTAGAGGATGGAATTTTACATCTGTCAGACAAAAGCAAAGATAAATATATCTCAATATGGCGAGATTATTTGGCTGCTGGTCACGACGTGTTGAAATTTACTCCTGCTTCTGGAGCGGCAAGCCGTATGTTCAAGGATTTGTTTGCGTTCAGAGATAGAGGAGGGGAGCCTCAAACGGAGTTCGAGCAGAAGTTTATTAGCGAGATCCAGAAGTTCGCATTTTATGAGCAGCTGAATAAAGTGTGCTTGAAGAACGATGGAAAAAATGTTATGCGCCTTATCACAGAAAAGCGTTACACTAATGTCCTGGATGCGTTGCTCGAGCAGAATGGATTGAACTACAGATTTTTGCCAAAGGGTTTGATTCAGTTTCATAAGAATAATAAAGGAGTTCGTACTGCTTTTGAAGAACACTTGGCTGAAGGTGCGATGTATGCGAAAAATAAGAATGGAATTGTTCGTTTGCATTTCACAGTGTCTGAGGATCACCTTACATATTTCAACAGATTGTTGTCTGAAAAGATTGCTGAATATGAATACAACTTCGGGGTTCAGTATGACGTGACATTCTCTGTGCAGAGTCACAGTACTGATACTATAGCTGTCGACGAGAATAACGAGCCGTTCCGTTCAAGCAATGGAAAGATGGTGTTCCGTCCGGGTGGTCATGGAGCGTTGATTCAGAATCTTAATGAGATAGACGCTGAGATTATCTTTATTAAGAATATCGACAATGTAGTGCCAGACGCATTGAAGCAGCCGACTGTCGAATATAAGGCAGTGTTGGCAGGTGTGCTCGTCGAATATCAGGATAAGATGTTCAAATATTTGAAAAAACTCAACAGTGCTTCTGTAAGCGACAAGGAGTTGGAGGAAATCGAAAAATTCGTTGTCGAAAAGCTTAATGTCGACGCTGCAGACTGTGCTCTTCATCTTGCAAATAAGATTGAATACTTGAAGAAGAAGTTAGACCGTCCTATCCGTGTCTGCGGTATGGTGAAAAATGAGGGAGAGCCAGGAGGTGGCCCTTACGTCGCAGTCAATCCTGACGGCAGCCATTCTCTTCAGATTCTTGAAAGTGCACAGTTCGACAAGAATGATCCTGAGCAGATGCATATTTTCAAGGAAGCCACTCACTTTAACCCTGTAGACCTTGTTTGTGGAGTGAAAGATTATAAGGGAGACAAGTATGACTTGACTAAGTTTGTAGACCCTAACACTGGTTTCATATCAAGCAAGAGCAAGGATGGCAAGGCATTGAAAGCACTCGAACTTCCTGGTTTGTGGAACGGTGCGATGAGTGACTGGAACACCATTTTTGTGGAGGTTCCAATCGACACATTCAATCCAGTGAAGACAGTGAACGACCTTTTGAGAAAAGAGCATCAGATGTGATTTGAACTCACGTCGCGAGATATTTAGAGGGTATATCAAAATTGAAAATGGAGATATATCCTCTTTTTTTTTATTTTTTTTCAAAACCTGCACCACGATTTGGCGTACCCTTGGTGCATCTTTGTAAAAAATCAAAGAGTATGAATAACAACGATAGAGGACAAAGTTTGATTAACAAGTATGTTTGGGTGATAGAAACTATTTATCGCAGACATAAGATATCATACAAGGATCTGAATGAGTTATGGGTCAGAGACAGAGATATCAGCAGAGGTTTGGATCTTCCCAAACGGACATTCGACAATTGGCGTTTGGTCATAGCGGACATGTTTGGCATCGATATCTCCAATGAAAATTCAGGCAGCTATCGTTATTATATCGAGAATGAGGAAGACATAAACGAGAATGGAATAAGGTCGTGGCTCTACAATACCTTCTCCGTCAGCAATGCGTTGGCAAACAGTCAGAGTATAAAAGATCGCATTCTGTTGGAATATGTACCGTCGGGACAGGAATATCTGCATCCTATCATCACAGCCATGAAGGAGAACCGTGTGCTCAATATGACGTATCAAAGCTATTGGAAGGAGAAGGAAAGCAATTTTGATGTCATGCCATATTGTGTGAAACTGTTCCATCAAAGATGGTATATGGTGGCAAGAAGCGTTTATTTTCAAGACAATGGCCCCAAAATATATTCATTGGACCGCATTAAAAATCTTAACATGAAAGAAGAGACATTTATAATGCCTAAAGATTGGGATGCGGAGGAATATTTCAACGGATGTTTTGGAATCATAGCCGACCAGAGTGTAGAGAAGCAGATTGTCAAGCTGAAGGCGACGGCAAGTCAAGCCAAATATATCCGTGATCTGAAGATACATGAGTCGCAGAAAGAGATTGAGCGCAATGAAGAGTACAGCATCTTCACATTCAATATTCGGCCTCAGTTTGATTTCCAGCAGGAGATACTTCGGATTGGAGAGAATATAGAAGTGCTAGAGCCTAAGTGGCTTCGAGATGAGATAGCCGGAAAGATAAAAAGGATGTGGGAGAGATATGTCTAATTACATGAAATGGATGTAGTGTAAAAAGATTCCAGAAAATGTGCGATTTTTGGCGGAAATATCGTGCTTTGTGTTGTGAAAATTGGTTGTTTTGGATATATTTGGTGGAAATATATAGTTGTATTAATCATAGAACTAACTTTACAATAAAACTAGTATTAACCAGTTGTCAAAAAATGGGGAGTACTATATTATTTTTGATAAATTTGGAAGGAATATATAATGTCTGCTAAAGGAGCAGACGTAAAATTTAATGATTATGATCGCAGATGTGATTTATAGAAACAAAATGTACTATGTTCTGAATGAACAAGGAAAAGAAATCTCTCACAACTGGGAAAGCTCACTGGGAGAGCTGATGGGTTTTAGTGGAACATTTATTGTGTTTAGAAGAAACAAGATGTATTACACAATGGATGATAGACTGAAAGAAATTGCCCACAATTGGGAATCATCCCTTGGGGAGTTCCGCAATGTAGCAGGAAACTCTGTCAACTTCCGTCGCAACAAGATGATTTACACATATGACAATAGATTGAAAGAAATTAGTCATCGTTGGGAATAGGAAATTGACAAGTAACAAAGAGACTGTACGAAAAGGCAGCTTCTTTCTAATCGAACAATAACTTTAAATATAACGACAAAATGGAATCACTAACAATTCAAAAACTCTTTGACGCTAAAAATCGTCAATTTGAAATCCCCGCCTATCAACGCTCTTACAGCTGGGGCAAAACACAAATAGAGCAATTTATAGATGACTTAAGAAATGCTTCTTCGCAATACTATTTAGGGCATTTCCTTTTTGAATCCTCGTCTGATAATACACTGTTGATAATTGACGGCCAACAACGCCTGACGACTTGCGTTATTTTTTTCAGTTCGGTTAAAAATGAATTGAATAATCGGAAACAAAACGGAGAAACCGTAAGCATAGACTTAGATGACATTGCCGACTATTACATTCGTGATATTCGCAAAGGAACACAAAAGTTCAAAACGGTAGAATATGACAATAATTTCTTTGTTAACGAAGTCATAGACCGTACTGACCGCTCTCAATATCCTGCGACACGTTCACAAGAAAAAATCCGCAAGGCAAAAGAAATGTTTGAGGGCGAACTGGAACAGACGGAAACTCTTGAAATAGAACGCTGGTATAATCTCGTAGAAAACGCAACCATAACTCAGTATGTAGTGTCAAACAAGGCCGAAGCTGCACAGATTTTCGCATTCCAAAACGACAGAGGAAAGGCTTTGTCAAAATTGGAGATACTGAAATCGTATTTCATGCTTCAAATTTATCTCAGTTCGGCAGATAAGGATTTGATAAACGAGAACATAAAATATCTTGAAAACGAATTTTCAACCATCTATCAAAGAATCGTCAATGTCGACGAGAAGGAGGACGACGTAATCAACTACTATTGGCGTGCAGTTAGCGGGAAAGGATTCGGTAGCAATGAAATCATCGAAGGTGTAAAATCGGCTTTATATGAGCAAGATAATAAAATAGAATGGATAAAGAATTTTGTTTCTGGTATTGCAAGTGCCTTTGAAACTGTTTATAAAGTTAAGAATAGCACATATGGTTATATTCGCGATTTGTTCTATTTGAACAATATGGCATTGTCTTATCCATTCTTTATAAAAGCCGATAGAGCCAATGTAACAGAAGAAACATTCAACCGTTTAACGCGATTCCTTGAAAATATTACGTTTCGCAGTCTAATTCGTGGAGGACGTGCTGGTGTTGAAACTAGATTAGATTGTGTTTTAAGGAATATGGACTTAACCGATGATGCCAAGATTGATGAGAGTATCGATTGGATGATCGATCGTATCCGAACAGATTGGTGGTGGGGGTATTGGAGCGACAATGAAATGATGCGTATTGTAAATAGTGGTTGGTTCTATCAAAATCGTGTAGATAACTATTTGTTGTGGAAATACGAAATGTATCTGTGTAACGACAATCATCCAATGCCACATAAGGTAACTTTCGATGAGTTGATTCGCAACGAAAGTATTGAACACATTGCGCCGCAAACACCAACAAATGGTGATCCTATTGCCAATGGTTATGGTGTCTACGAAGACATGGAAACGCCAGAAAACGGTATTGCTTCGGGAGCGTTGTTGAATTGTGTAGGCAATTTGATGCTTATTTCTCAAAGTCACAATAGTTCTATTGGCAATAAGCCTTTTACCGAAAAATTGGCATCTTACGGGAAAGACAATCTTTTGAATCAGCAGAAAGAAATCATTGAATTTGTCAGCGACAAAGAAAATCCGATTTGGGATAAAACAGCTATAGAAAAACGCCACGAAAAAATTAAAAATGCTGTGAAAGATATATGGGATTTGAATAAAATTTAGTCTCACAACTATGATTGATTAGTCCTTTCAAGACATTATATATCCAGACGAAGGAAGTGGACAATATTGTGATTATCAACTTGAAGGCTATAAAGGTTCTATGCATCTATTCCCTTTCAAAGTGCCTCAAGACTCAGAAGATTATAGCAATTTTGTTGAGTTGATTGAAGAAGAAAAAATATTAAAGATAAAGTTAGTGAAAAAAAGCGAATAGCCCATGCTCCCCCTTCATCTCCAACTCTTCCCACTACATCGAAGTGCTTTCTCGAATTCAATCTGTGAAGCAAACTCTTTGGATTGGCACAGCTGACATCAAAGACCTCTATGTGGTGGAAAGTCGCCCGAAAAAATGTGATGGTATGGTGAAAAGTCGCCCGAAAAAGTGTGGGGATGTAGTGAAAAGTCGCCCGAAAAAGTGTATATTTGCATTGTGAAATGACTGTAATCGCATGTATAAGAGAAAGATAGATAGTTTGTTTTCGCAATGGAAAAAAACACCGGGAAGGAATCCATTGGTTATTAAGGGGTGTCGTCAGTGTGGAAAGACGAGCTCGGTGCTGTCGTTTGCCCGTAAAAACTATAAGAATGTAGTCTACATTGACTTCCATGAGCAGAAGGATTTGTGCGAGTTGTTCGATGGTTCTTTGCAGGTTGATTATTTAACAGTTGCTATTTCAGCCGCTGTTCCGTCAGCTCGTTTTGAAGCGGGGAAGACTTGTCTGGTGTTGGACGAAATACAAGACTGTCCGCAGGCACGAGCTTCATTGAAGTTTTTCAAATTGGATGGCAGGTACGACGTTATATGTACTGGTTCTTTGCTTGGCGTGAGCGGTTACAGGTCATCGGATGCTGAAACGTCAATTCCAGTCGGGTTCGAGACGATTGTGGACATGTATCCTATGGATTTTGAAGAGTGGCTTTGGGCGAATGGTTTGCAGGATCCTGTCTTTGACTTGTTGAAAAAGATGTTGGCTGAGGAGACACCTGTTCCGCAGGCAATCCACAATCGGATGCGGCAGTTATTGTTGGAGTATATTGTGGTTGGTGGAATGCCTGCGGCTGTCCGCACATTTCTAAACACTCATGACATTAATCAAGTCATTGAGGTTCAGCGTAGTATCGTTGACGAGTATAAGTCTGACATGGTGAAGTATGCCACCCCTGGTGATAAAAACAGGATTCGTGAATGTTTTGAGTCGATCCCTCGTCAGTTGAGCAAGGATAATAAGAAGTTCTCGTTTGCCACGGTGCGGAAAGGGGGACGAAGCAAAGAATATATTGGTAGCCTGCAATGGATTGAGGATGCGGGAATTATCCAACGTTGTTATAACCTGACGACAACAGAATTGCCGTTGAGTGGCAATGTGTTGCATGACTCGTTCAAGGTGTATATGACCGACACTGGCTTGTTCGTCAGCATGTTGGATCCAGGAACCCAATCTGATATTTTACGAGGAAATCTACTCAGCTATAAAGGAGCTATTTACGAGAATGTGATGGCTGATTTTCTCTGCAAGATGGGGCGTAAATTATATTATTACCAAAAAACAGACGGAATAGAAATCGATTTTGTGATTCGTTACAAAGGTAAATGTGTGCCTTTAGAGTGCAAGGCTCGTACTGGTAATGCGAAGTCTATGTCCACACTGCTGAAGCATCCAGAAAAATACCATGTGTATGACGCTTTGAAATTAGGTGATTATAATGTTGGACGGGAGGGCGCATTGTTGACCTTGCCGTTTTATATGGGATTCCTTTTGACGGAGTTGTGATTGACGTAAAAAACAGTAGCCATATGCTCACCTTCATCTCCAACTCTTCCCACTACACCGAAGTGCTATCACGGGTGAAATCTGTGAAGCACACGCTGTGGATTGGCACTGCTGACATCAAAGACCTTTATGTGGAGATGGGCAAAGAGAAAAAGCCGTTTCTGGCTCTCGTCGCCCAGCTCATCCAACGTGGTGTGGAGGTGCGTCTGATCCATGCTAAGGAGCCTGGTCCGAATTTCCGTGAGGATTTCGATAAGTATCATGTGCTCTTTGATGGTTTGGAACGTGTGCTTTGCCCTCGGGTCCATTTCAAGATCATTGTCTTTGACTGTCAAGTGGCATATATCGGTAGTGCGAACCTGACGGGTGCGGGAATAGGGATGAAAGCAGAGTCCACACGTAATTTTGAGGCTGGCATCCTGACTGATATCCCTGAGATCGTAGAACAGGCTATGAACCAGTTTGATGAGGTGTGGATGGGAAAACACTGCAAGTCATGCAAACGTAGAGAGTTTTGCTCGGATCCAATCGTTTGAATTCTATATAAAAAAATTATTAAGCATTTTTTTCTGACCTCTGCCACAAGTTGGCGGAGGTCTTCTCTTATTTTGTTCCAAGTAAAGATCATCGGTGTTGGATGTGGCAGAATCAACATTGTGAATCGTATGCAGGAAATTTGAAAAGTGGAACAAAAATTAAAAATAGGATATTATGGCAACAAGAAGAAAAATGGATTTGCTCACAGCTGTAGAGCAAATCATGGATAAGGCAACGGGGACAAGACTTAGTAGTGAGTTCTATCGTAAGGCTGACAAATATATCAAATATTTGTCGGAGAGATTGGAACTTACTAAGGAGCAAAGCGTTATGATGGCACTATTTATAGATAATAGTCACAGAGTATATATTACCATTGAAGACATCTGTAATGTTCTTTGTTGCAAGACGGCTATGTTCATCAGATATATGGCAGAGATTGATGTTCTTGAAAAACGAGAATTGGTCAGATGTTGTCGAGAACACGGTTGCTTTAAATATAGAGTGCCGAATGATGTTGTTGATGCTTTTAAGAACAACAAAAAGTATGAGCCAAAGGACTACACAGGACTTTCATGTCAGGAGTTATTCGGTCAGATTGAAGATGTTTTTGAGTTACGTGATGATCATCTATTGACTTATGATGCGATGGTGGAGAAAATAAATCATCTTTTAGACAGCAATAGCCAGCTTCTTTATGTTCAGAAGTTAAGGAGCTATAAATTGTCTGCTGACGACGAGATTCTGCTGATTCTCTTTTCCCATTTGTTCGTGAATAACAATGACGATAACATCAGGTTTCACGATCTTAGTTTTCTGTATGATGACAAGCACATTTGGAATTTTGTAAAGTCAGAGATGAACGGTGGTGATCATATCCTTCTTACGGAGAAAATGATAGAGTACAACAATAGTGACGGTTTCGTTGACAGGGAATCGTTTCGCATGACTGCAAATGCTAAGCGAGAATTATTCGCAGAACTCAATCTTTCTTCTTTAAATCAAAATAAGAAACGTGGTGATGTTATCAAGTCGGAGGAAATCACGCCTAAGAACCTGTTCTACGGAGAGAAAATCAGCTCGCAGATAGCAGAACTGGGCAATCTTCTAGACGATGAACACTACAAACAGATTTGCACAAGGATGAAAGAGAAAGGCTTTCGCTGTGGTTTCTCATGTCTTTTCTATGGTGCACCAGGTACGGGAAAAACGGAAACGGTACTTCAATTGGCAAGGCAGACAAAACGGGATATTCTTCAAGTTAATATCTCACAGATAAAAAGCATGTGGGTTGGCGAGAGCGAGAAGAATATCAAGCAGGTATTCGATAATTACCGAGCCAAAGTAAAAGAGTGTGCCATTGCTCCAATCCTGCTTTTCAACGAGGCTGATGCAATTATCGGCACACGTCAGGAAGGAGCGGAGAGGGCTGTGGATAAGATGGAGAACTCAATCCAGAATATTATTTTGCAGGAGATGGAGACTCTCGACGGAATCCTTATCGCCACTACAAATTTGGCCCAGAATATGGATAAGGCATTTGAACGTCGATTCCTTTACAAAATCAAGTTTGAAAAGCCCACCGTCGACGCCCGTATGAACATGTGGCATGAGATGTTGCCTGTCTTGAAAGAAGAGGAGACGCGTGTCCTGGCATCAAAATATAATTTCAGTGGCGGACAAATTGAAAATATAGCCAGACACTACACCATCAGGAATATCCTGCATGGAGAGGCTGAAAACATTGTTGATGTGCTATCTTCATATTGTGATAATGAAAGACTTGATAACAAAGAAAATTGTAGGATTGGATTCAAATGATTGATGTACAATGAAATCCCTTGTAGAGACGTCGTATTACGGCGTCTCTACTAATTTTTTCTTAAAAATTATTTTGCATTTGTGAAAAGAATATTAACTTTGCAGTGCAAAGTACTTTTAATTATAAAAAGCACATGGAGAAAAGTGAAGCATTAAATACACTGAACGAGATTAGAGACATGATGGCGAAGTCGTCAAAAGTCCTTTCTTTGAGTGGAACATCGTCTGTTTTTGTAGGCGTTTTTGCGATTATAGCATCATACATTGCCAACTGCATACTGGAGAATGCATCGTTGGGGCAGGGTGAGAAAACGATAGCTCTATTGTCGGAAGGAGCTCTACTGCTATGCATATGCATTACCACCGTCTTCCTCTTCTCAAAGAAGAAGGCAAACAAAAACAACATGGCTTTCCGTCTCGACCAGACTACAAAACAGATGCTCTGGCATTTTGCACTCCCTCTTATGGTGGGCGGCATTCTCTGCCTGGCTCTTGTGATGAACGCTTTCTACGGACTCACGTCGTCGATGATGCTTATCTTCTACGGATTGGCTCTCTACAACGCGTCGTCGTACACATACTCGAATGCTAAGTTCTTGGGCTACGCAAATATAATTCTTGGCTTGATCGACTGTGCTACTGGCAATCACGCTATTCTCTTCTGGGCTCTTGGCTTCGGCGTATGTCATATCATCTACGGCATCTTCTTCTATTTCAAACATGAAAGAAATTGATTATGAGGGATGAGTTGAAGAACATAAACAAGGCTTTTGAAAGCAAGGTGCGTCTGGGTATTATGTCGGCGCTGATGGTGAACGAGGAGTTGGATTTCGTGAGCCTGAAGACGTTGCTTGAACTGACCGACGGCAATCTCGCCAGCCATACCAAAAGTTTGGAGGAACTGGGCTACATTGAGAGCCATAAGCAGTTTGTCGGCCGTAAACCAAACACCACTTTCAATATCACAGAGCGTGGACAGGCGGCTTTCGAGGAACACTTGAATGCGTTGGAGTCTTTCTTAAAACTCTCAAGAGGGTAGTGTCCTCTTTTTTTTACTATGTTACTTTGAAATACAAAGTACTTTTGAATTTAATGTAAGTTTTATTTATAAATTAACGTGAATTCGACTAAATCAAAAAGATAGTTGGAGTGTCATAACTGAGGATTGTTAAGGGCCCATGTTTGATTGATATTGGCCCTAACCCCTTCCCATGTGCGAGCCGTAGGCGAGCACATAAAATTTAATAAAACTACAGAGAGAAAAAGTTCACAGAGAAAGACTTTGTCTTTTTATGAGAAAAGGAGGTTAAATATTAATCAGAAAGTGGAAAATGATTCACAGATTACAATTCATCGAATTCATGTTAAATTAATTTGCTATGAAATTTATTCCAACTTTGGGATTGACAGCAATAGGTTCTGTCGTTCTTTTTATTGCGGTTTCATTATTACAGGGTGCACTGCATACAATTTTTGAATTTAGTGAGATCCTTCATTTCTTATTCAGTTTTTGTATGGCAATCTTGTTTTATAGAAAGACTGATACGAGCAGGAAGCTGGTGAAAAGTATTATTATTTCTATAATGCCTTTCATATTAATGGTATGCTTTGCTGTGGCATATTATCTATATTGCTTGGCTTTTTATCTATTTTTTGTTTTTGGTGATGATCCATTTCCTGTCCGTGATTAAAAATTGGTTAAGTATAGGATCTCAACTCGAAAAATCAGAAGCTCAAGTTTCGTAAGTGGATTTTTTCCCTGGTTGGCATTTAATAGAGGATTGTTAAGGGCGGAACGCCCTAACCTCTTTCTCTGCATTGCGAGCCGTAGGCGAGCACTTTAATAAAACTTTGCATGATGACTTCCTTATTCAATGTCCTTTGTTGTCGCTCGCACTTACGTGCTCGCGATAAAGGGAGGAATAAGGGCGTTCCGCCCTTTGTAATCCTCATTTTCACACAAAATTGAATATGAAACATACTTGCGAAACTAGAATCAGTGGCAAATTAGAATCAAATATTTTTTTTACTTATATACTTTGAAATTCAAAGTACTTTAAAATTTTTAGATTATGGAAACACAAAACGAAAAAGTGGTAGAAACCACATCAGCAGCAACAGAAAACACAGGCAGAAGAGTAGGTATTAAGATGATCATCATCTTCGTGCTTTCACTGTTGTTGATCATTCCTATGGAGATGATCGAAGACTTGATCTACGAACGTAAAAGGACATCAGAAGATGCCATTGAGAAGGTGACGGGGCAATGGTGCGCGGCTCAGCAGATTGTCGGCCCGACGCTTACAATCCCGAAGCAAACATATTCCACTTATACGAATGTTGATGGAGAAGAGTCGAAAGTGAAGAGTGTGGTGGATGTGAGGGTGTTGCCTAAAAAACTGGATATTAAGGGGGATATTCAGAACAAAATTCGCAAAAAAGGCATATACCAGATCTCCCTTTTCTCCGCTCCTATTGAAATGAATGGCTTTTTTGAACTGAGTGAGGAGATGCAGAAATGTGTATCAGAGATGGATGATGTCAACAGATCCGTCACAGTGGAGTTGGCTTTAAGTGACCTGAAAGGAATCAAAGACGAGATGAAGATTACGATTGCAGGCACGGAGTTGGATTTGAAGCCTGATGGCAACGGACTGTTGAATGAGACAAGTCAGATTTCCGCAAAGGTGAACCTTGGAGAGCTTCAGGATCTTAACAAAATCCCATTCACTATGAAGTTCAATATCAAGGGTTCGCAGTCGATAAAATTCGTGCCAATAGGTGAGATGACCACCGTCGCACTGACATCTAACGCCACGACTCCAAGTTTTACGGGCAATTTCCTTCCTGACGAAAGTTCGGTCGCCGACAGCGGATTCACATGTAACTGGAAGATTTCATATCTCAACAGAAATTATCCGCAACAAATTTCAACAGAAACAAGAGACGTGATTGATGCGGTACGCAATTCAGCGTTTGGAGTCGACCTATTGATTCCTGTACAGCATTATCAGCAGTCACTCCGTTGCACTAAGTATGCTATGCTTTTCATTATGTTGACATTTGCGGTGTTCTTCTTTGTGGAGCACATCCAGCAGAAGAACATCCATCCGATCCAGTATCTGCTCGTCGGCCTGGCTCTTACTCTTTTCTATTCGCTGCTGATCTCATTGTCGGAGCATATCGGATTTGTTCCAGCTTATGCTGTGGCGTCTGTGATGACGATTGCCATGCTCACCGTCTACACCGCTGCTGTGTTGAGGATTAAGAAGACTGCGTTCTATATCGGTGGTATTCTGACGGTGCTTTACGTCTACATTTTCGTGCTGATCCGGATGGAGACTTATGCTTTGGTTGCTGGAAGTGTCGGACTGTTCTTTATCTTGGCTGGCATCATGTATCTGTCGCAGAAGGTAGATTGGAATAAGATTGTAAAATGACGTAAGTGTCGCAGAGATTGTCTGGATAGTCAATGACCTATGTATGATGAAAAGTTTCATAGACTGTATAAGTTTTATATTTATCGCTTTCGTTGTCATTTATCCCTTTTTCATTGTGCCGTTTATAAAGGACAAGAAATATTTGGTGATTCTGATTCTTGCTTTTTTTATTGTGGATGGAATACTTCTCCTCATGTTCTTTGGAATGGATGATTATTCTACCAAATGGTTGATGGAATATTATGGATATGATCTGGATGGCATGAGTGAAAGCGAGTGTTATCGGAATGTGGAGCCTGGCGATAGGGTGATGGTGGAAGGAATGTCGTCGCATATTATGGGGATTGGATGGTCTTTAAGAGCGGTGTTTGCCTATGTTATCATCGTTCCGTTTCAAATCATTTTATCGCTTATAGAGTATTATGTAATCAGACACATAAAAGCTTGTTAAGGTTTTGTTTTGAGGATTGTTAAGGGCGGAACGCCCTAACCCCTCCCTCACAAGTGCGAGCCGAAGGCGAGCACTTATAAAACTAAAACCACAGAGAATAAAGTTCTCAGAGAAAGTCTACGACTTTATTTGAGGAAAAGAGAAGAGAAAAACAGTCATAAACTAAGACAGAGCCTTTAATTTTTACATAGGTTTGCTAATGAATTTACATCTTATGAAAAGAGCAATTTATATTTTCCTGTTTGTATTGATATTTGTGCAGGAAGTCATTATCGCAATGTATGTAGACGATGCGTTTATCCGTCCATACGGGGGAGACATCATAGTGGAGTGGTTGATATACTGCTTTGTCCGTATCTTCTATCCGAAGAGATTTAAGATGTTGCCGATGTATATATTCCTGTTTTCAGTTGGAATCGAGATCACTCAGTATTTCAAACTGGTAGAGGTGATAGGTCTTTCCGACAACAGTATAGCTTGTGCCGTGATGGGGACATCCTTCGCATGGGCAGACATTATCTGCTATGCCATCGGATGTGTGAGCATTCGTTTGGGTCAGGAAATATGGAGGATGAGGCAAAAGAAGGAATTGGTGTGAAAATGTAGGGGGTAGGTCTTGTGCCTGCCCCTATTTGATTTCTATTGTATAGATTATTTATTTTGAATATACTTAATGTTAATAGGAGAATGGGTAAATGTTATAACCTTTATAAAATTGCAAACGGATTTTAAGTTTTTTTTCTTATCTTAGCGGATATTTCTAAAAATAAACAGTATATTATTTCCGAAACCTTCATTTAAGACAAAGTAATGAAACAAGATATAGTTTCCTCTGAATATCTACATGCAGTAAAAGCTATAAAACAAGCAATATTGGAAAGTCGCTATCGGGCAGCAAAGTTAGTGAACAAAGAATTGCTTTCGCTCTATTATTGGGTAGGCAATTATGTCTCTGTCCATAGTCGTGTAGATGCATGGAACACGAATGCCATTGCAACCATCGCAAAAATGCTTCAGCAGGAGTTGCCTGGATTAACAGGTTTCTCTGAGACAAATATCAAGAATATGCGTATTTTCTATGAGGCATGGGGATCTGTGTTAAATCGGCAGTTGACGGCTGCCGAATTGGAAAAGCCTCTAGATTTCAGTGCGTTACAAAATCGGCAACTGGTGGCTGCCGATTTAGATGCCTATGATTTTGAGTGTTTCCTAAGTGTCGGTTTTACTAATCACCGTGAGATTCTAAGAAAGACTTATTCCCTAGAGGAAAGACTTTTTTATATCAGACGATGTGCAAAGGAATTCTGGAGTAAGGATACTCTTAAATATCATCTTACTGAGAATCTTTATAAGAAAGAAGGTTCCATCCAACAAACCAATTTCAACAAGACCCTGGATAATTCAGTATTCAAGCAGCGGGCTTTGCAATCATTCAAGGATGAGTATCTGTTGGATTTTATCAACATAGAAGATCCTGAATTAGTTGATGAAAGGGAAATTGAACAAGGCATCATCCAAAACATCAAAAATTTTATTATGGCATTTGGCCCAGATTTTGCTTTTATGGGCAATCAGTACCGATTGGAGGTGTCTGGTCAGGAGTTTGTCATCGACTTGTTGTTCTTTTCCCGTCGTCTAAAAAGCCTTGTCGCCTTTGAGTTAAAACGTGGAGATTTTAAACCGGAATATACTGGGAAAATGAACTTTTATTTGGCTGCACTTGACAAATATGTAAAGCTGCCGGAAGAAAATCCATCAATTGGCATCATCCTTTGCAAAACTAGGAATGAGGAAATCGTGGAATTGTCATTTTCCGACACGACGAAGCCAATGGGTGTAGCAACTTATCGTACTTCTAATGAATTGCCACAGCCATTGAGGGATGCATTGCCTGATATGGAAGAATTGAAAAAACTTATAAAATAATATAGCAAAGAAACACTTCGACATATATTTCAGCATCCATTCGATCTACAATAATGGCAACAAATGCTTCAACATTATTTCCATGCTACAGAGTTGAAAGCAGAACCTGAGCGTATTGAAGGTACTGCTTATGATGAGAAAGAATGAATATTAGTTTCTACAAGATATTAAATATCGAATATCAATATTTTTTATTGTTACCTCATCTTATTATTTCCCATAAATTTCTTATTTTTGTAGGGAATAACAAAGAACGTATGAATATAGCTACTCTTATATCTGGTGGCGTCGATAGCTCTGTTGTTGTGCATCAATTGTGCGAACAAGGTCTCAAACCAGATTTATTCTATATACAGATCGGTGGTGGATGCGACGGTTTGTCTGATTGCTCCATGGATGATGATATCATGATCTCAACTATGATCGCAAAAAAATACGGTTTGCAGTTTGATGTCGTGAATCTTCATAAGGAGTATTGGGAAAACGTTGTCGGCTATGCCAAGGAGAAGGTTATGCGTGGACTTACGCCTAATCCGGATGTGATGTGCAACAAACTCATCAAGTTCGGTATGTTCGAGGAGAGAGTGGGCTATCAGTACGATTTCACAGCCACTGGCCATTATGCGAGAGCTGTGAGAGAGGGTGGCTTGACGTGGCTCTGCACAGCTCCTGATCCAGTGAAGGACCAGACTGATTTCTTGTCGCAGCTATCCCAGAAGCAGATCGCAAAGTCGATGTTCCCGATCGGAGACTTGATGAAGAGTGAGGTGCGTAAAATTGCCCAGGAATCCCGTCTTCCCAGCGCATACAGAAAAGATAGCCAGGGAATATGTTTTCTTGGAAAGTTCAAGTACAACGACTTCCTGAAGAATATAGTCGGAGAGAAAGAGGGTAATATCGTCGACAGGGAGAGTGGAAAAATTCTCGGAAAACATAAAGGTTTCTGGTACCACACTATAGGCCAGCGTAAGGGACTTGGATTGAGTGGTGGACCATGGTTTGTGGTCGACAAGGACATTGACGACAATGTGGTGTATGTCTCTCGTTGTGAGCAGAAGGGAGGAATCTACGGCAATAATTTTACTGTCACTGCGTTCAACCATCTCACTTTGTCGGAACATCCGTGGAAGGCTGGAGAAGTGTACGATATCAAGTTTAAGATTCGTCACACAGAGATGTTGAAGAGCGGAAAACTTCGTCTGGCAGACAATGGAATTGATCTGAACGTTGAGAGTCCGGAGCCGATTCAGGGCATTGCTCCAGGTCAGTTTGGAGTGATATATGATCAGGATGGTAATAAATGCTACGGAAGTGGCGAAATACGATTGCAATTGTAAAAGATGAAGAGACTGATTTCTGCAATATTCGCTTTGTGGTTTGCGGCCTCTTCGTTTGCCCAGACTAAGGTTTGCCCGTTGGAGGGTGAAGGTCTGTGGGCGTTCTATGCTCGCGTCGGACTGAATACAAAAGAACTTCGCGACCAATTTTTTGCTCTCAATAAAGGAAAATTCGGTAAAGATTCCTCTTTGTTGACGGGAGTGTATTATAAAATTCCTCATGCTGGAGATGTCTCCACCGTCGACACGACAAAGAAGATCAAGAAAGTCACAGTCAAGGATCATGTTTGTCCGTTGGAGGGAGAAGGATTATGGGCTTTTTATGCTCGTGTTGGCTTGAATACCAAGGATTTGCGAGACGTCTTCATGGATGTCAATCAGGGACGATTTGGAAAAGATGCCTCTCTGTTGACGGGAGTATACTATAAGATTCCTACTATTGACGACATCGAGCCTGAGACTGCTCCTGTGGCGAAAGACCAGGTGCCGTTGAAGCCCCAGAAGAGTGATGTGATAGAGAAATTGTTTGGAAAAGATTATGAAAGAGTGCCTGTCACGAGCAAGGAGTTGGACGGTGCTGTTTTCTATCTTGTTTCTGGGCATGGAGGTCCGGATCCAGGTGCGATTGGCAATTATGCCGGTCATGAACTGCATGAAGATGAGTATGCCTATGATGTGATTCTTCGTCTTGGCAGACAGTTGATGATGCGAGGCGCAAAAGTGAACTTTATCATTCAGGATCATGTCGACGGAATACGTGACGACCAGTTTTTGCAGACATCTCGTCGAGAGACATGTATGGGATCGCCGATTCCTCTCGATCAGGTAAAGCGTCTGAAACAGAGATGTGAAAAAATAAATGCGTTGTATAAGAAGGATAACAAAGGATATCGTCGCGCTGTGTTTATCCATCTCGACAGCCGAAGCGAGAGAAAAAGAATCGATATTTTCCTTTACCATGCCAAGGGAAGCAAAAAAGGAAAGATGACAGCCGAAAGTATCCGTACAACGTTGGAGGACAAGTATGCACAGCATCAGCCCAACCGTGGATTCGAGGGCACGGTAAGCCGACGAGACCTGTTTGTGTTGACAGAGACAAATCCACCGTCGATATTCTTTGAACTTGGCAATATTCAGAATCTGCAGGATCAGCAGCGTTTCATTCGTACAAGCAATCGAGAGGCGATGGCAAAGTGGATTGCCGAAGGCTTTGTGAAGGATTACAAGATCCAGAAGCAGATTGAAAAGAATGAAAAGGATAGAGAGACAAAAAAGAAGAAAAAATAATGTTGGATGAGAAACTGTTTTTGAATTCAAAAACAATAGCCATTATATAGAGATTATAAGAATGCCCCCTTGGTGGTTCCATGAAAATGAATTAATACTAATCAAACATGGATCACTATATAACCAAATCTTTAATTTAAATTTAAGCTGTCTCTAAAAATCAGTCATAAACTATTTTAATAGCTGTTTTTTTTATTACTTTTACGTCTTAACAATAATTCTTATACTTATATACTATGTCTACGTATAATCTTACATTAAATGATAATTTGTTAAAAAGAGCAAAAGGTTCATTTCCGACCCAGGAGGCGATTAAAGTCTGGATGGAACAGCAGATTGAACGTATGTTAAGACAGATTTCCGTTGATGAGCAGCAGCAAAACAAACCATTGCGAGCAGTGCATGTCAGTGAAAGAATTAAGTCTTTATCCGCTGTGCCACCATCTTCTTCACATGAAGACTATAAGGATGAATTGACAGATGTGATTTCTGATAAATACTAACAATATGAAAGTTTTTCTAGACGCTAATGTCCTTATTGATGTGGTTCAAAATCGCATTGATTTTGTTGAAACTTCCAGTAAAGTGTTACAATTAGGCTTAGATGGGGAATGTGAACTATGTGCATCAGACATTACATTTACGACGGTTTCTTTTTATGCACGAAAGAATCGCACTCAAGAACAACTTTATGAAGTATTGCAATCATTGCGTGACTTCATTGATGTAGCTCCATCTGGCAAAATCGCAATCGATTGGGCATTACAACAGAAGTCAAAAGATTTTGAAGACTCTGTTCAATATTATACAGCGTTACGTTCTGGAGCTGAATATATTGTTTCCAGAAATGTACGTGATTACCCATATAATGATATTCCTGTTGTTTCTCCTATTGAATTTTTGAAAAAAATGGGGGTAGAATAATCACATAAATGAATATATTGATTCCAATGAAATCAATCATATCAATATTCATCGCATTGTTTTGCATCAGCAATGTCTATGCGCGTAAAGAGATTCATCTTTATGGCATAGTCACCGACACGACGGGGGCACCGCTTTCGTTCACGGATATAGTGGTGCAGGATTGCAATCTGAAGATTATGGCGGATGTGAATGGGAAGTATGATATCAAGGTGAAACGACGCAAAAAAGTATGGTTTCTGTGGTCGCACTATATCCCTCACAAGATGCGAGCAAGAAAGAGTGGGGAATACAATGTGGTGCTGAAAGAACCGAAAAAAGAATAAAAAAGACGGGGTGTCTGATATGAACCCCTAAAGTTAGACAAAAAACTTTAGGGGTATATTTATGTCAGAAAGGGGAAAAAGACAAAAGCATGGAAAGAAAGAG
>OCTX012266272.1_pt1 | contig 26492 bp, 29 predicted proteins | sample 1539691 | NCBI WGS metagenome assembly OCTX01 (sample SAMN02144231, study PRJEB22623) | gut metagenome | biome: sheep rumen | host: Ovis aries | place: New Zealand
CCCGCCGTAGAAGTCCACGACCAGCTTTCTCCCGGTCGTTCCGCAGTCCGCGACAGGTCCGTGCGCGACGTAGCGCCCCGTCCCGTTCACGACTATGCGGCACTTCTCCCCCACCACCGCTTTCGCGGCATCGACGACCGTCCCCTCGTCGTCGCCCGGCGCAAGCGGAATCGCGACCACGCACTCCACCGGTTCGCCGCCAAGGAGCGTCACCTGCGTCTTCACGTCCAGGCCCCCGCACACCCCCGCGATCGACTGCGCGAGCTTGCGGGCCAGATGGTAGTCCTTCGGCATGTAGCCGAACTCCGGCTCGTCCACGGCGTAGCCCTGGAATATCCCCTGGTCGCCCCAGCCGTCGGTGTTCACGCCTTGGGCGATGTCCTGCGACTGGCGCGATATGTGCGTCTCCACCTCCACCTCGTCGGCGCAGATGGTGTTCGCGTCGCCGAAGCGGTCCTGGTACTCTTCGCCGTAGCCGATCCTGGCTATGGCCTCGCGCGCGAAGTCGGCGATGTCCTCCTCCGCGAACGGCGCGTCGCTCGTGATTTCGCCCGATATCGTGCAGTACCTTTCCTTGAGCTGTACCTCGAGGGCGACCCTCGAGCGACTGTCCGCCCCGAGATACTTGTCGAGGATGTACGAGGCGATGTAGTCGCACATCCGGTCGGGATGGCCGACCGTGCAGTACTCCGACGTCTGGATTGTCTTTGCGTTCATTTCCGGATTTCTCCTTTTCGTGTTTACATGTACTCTCGATGACTATATTGGAGATCGTGTGCGAGAGCGACACAGGATCCACGTTATCTACGGTGTACGCGAGTCTTCATCCCGGGATTTGTCGGCGAAACACGGCGATATACGGCGGATATCCGCAAGATACCGCCGCATTCCGCCCGTTATCCCGGTGTGCTTCCTTTGCGCTGTACAGTGTCGTCGAGAGTACAAGATATACGTCGACACGCGATATACGTGCAAAGTTTGCACACTTTCCGCACTCTACAAATCCTCACAAATCCTCGCAGATGCGGACTATGTGGCGGCAGAGCTCCGCCGGGAGACGCGCCCTGTCGCGCTTCCCCTTGATGCCCTGCGTCCCCGTCCTGGAGCCGCGCGGTGCGGCTTCGTGGCAGGGAGCGCCCCGTCTGCACGGCGGCCGGAACTGCGGGTCTGGATGGTTCGTGAAGATGTCGGTCGGCTTCTGCCGGCTCTCCCCGTACTGGCAGTAGGTGACGGTGTGTCTCCTGCCGCCGGTGTCGGTCATGAGCTCCAGTATGAACGGCATCTTGCGAAGCATCCCCACAGGGTTCTCGACGAACCACGCCTTCGGCTTCAGTTCGCGGATGAGGTCGCAGACGTGGGCGTTCACGCGGTCGCATATGGCGGCGTACTCCGACTTCGGCGCTGTCCCGTTCCTGTGGCGCGAGATGCACATGACCGAATACGTCGTGCAGTCCGGGCTCGCCCATATTATGTCGGGCCTTCCGAAGCGGGAAAGGACGTCTTCTGCCGTCAGCGTGCCGATGTCCGCCCTGAGGTCGGGGTTGTGCGCGGCGTCCCAGTCCACGGAGAGCGTCTCGTGGCCGCGCTCCCTGAACGCAGCCGAGAGTACGCCCGTCCCGGAGAAGAGCTCAAGCACCTTCATGTGTGCTTTCCTGCGCCTGTGACGTGCCGTGCGTGTCGGATGACGTGTCGCCCTGTTTCGGCGTCAGCTTCTCCCAGTCGCACCCCTCGCCGTGCGTGAACTCCGCCCACCTGCGGCGGATCACGTCGCAGTATTTGGGGTCGAGCTCCACGCATCTGCAGACGCGCCCCGTCCGCTCGCAGGCGATCACGGTGGAGCCCGAGCCGCAGAACGTGTCGAGCACCGTGTCGCCGCGCTTCGTTGAGTTCCCGATCAGATAGCACAGCATCTCGACGGGCTTCATCGTCGGATGGAGGTCGTTCTTCTTGGGCTTCGCAAACTCCATGACCGTCGTCTGCCTGCAGTCCGAGTACCAGTCGTGCGCCCCGCCGTCTCGCCAACCGTAGAGGCACGGCTCGTGAATCCACTTGTAGTCCTGCCGGCCGAGGACGAGGGAGTTCTTCTTCCAGACGAGGCACTGCCGGACCTGCAGCCCCACGTCGTGGCAGGCGCCACGGAAGTTGTAGCCCTCGGAGTCGGCATGGAAGATGTAGAACGAGCCGCCCGGCTTGAGGCGCTTCTCCGCGCATCCGAACGCCGTCCTGAGGAATTCCCGGAACTTGACGTCCTCCATCGAGTCGTTGCGGATCGACTGTCCGTCGGAGCCGTGGTAGTCCACGTTGTAGGGCGGGTCCGTGAGCCAGAGGTCGGCTTCGCCTTCTCCGCACGCCTTGGCGACGTCGTCAGGCTTCGTCGAGTCGCCGCAGACTAGGAGGTGCTTGCCGAGGACATACGTTTCGCCGGGCGTGGAGACCGGAATCTCGGGCGTCTCGGGAACGGCATCCGGCTCCGTCTCGCCGTGCGTTCCGGCCTCGCCGCCCAGAAGGTCGTCCAGCTCGTCGTCGCCGAACGCGAGGAGCGAGAGGTCGAAGCCCGCCTCCTGCAGAGCGGCGAGTTCGATCTTCAGCTTGCTCTCGTCCCACTCGGCGATCTCCGAGACCTTGTTGTCGGCGATCCTGAGCGCCTGCTCCTGCTCGGGCGTGAGGTCGGTCGCGATGATGCAGGGCATCGTCTGCCAGCCGAGCTTCTTCACCGCCAGAAGGCGCGTGTGTCCCTCGATGATCACCTTGTCCTTGTTCAGAACCGCAGGGTTGCGGAAGCCGAACTGCTCTATGATGCGGGCCAATTGCTCGACCGCCCCCTCGTTGACGCGGGGATTGTTCTCGTAAGGCACGATCTCGTCCACGGGGACGTTAACGACCTTCATCCTGTTCGTTTCCATCTTCATTTCTCCTCGTTGTGGTTTTTGACGTAGTCTTGGATTCGCTTGCATATCCAGCGGGCGCAGTTGACCGCCCATCCGTTGCCCAGCGCCTTGTAGCGCGGGGTGTCTGGACACTCGTCCTCGCTCTTCCCGCGATGCGGAATCTTCGTGTAGCCGTCTGGGAGCCCCTGCAGGCGCTCGCACTCGAGCGGCGTCAGGCGGCGGACGATGTAGTCGACCGCCACCGCCGGGAGGTTGTCGCCCATGTCGGCGCGGAGCGTCGAGGTCACCTCGTCGGCGAAGCGGTGCCCCGCCCCCTCGCGCCTTGCGATCCCCGGCTCGAACGAAACCGCCCCAGGCCCCTTGGATATGACCGTCGGGGCGCACTCCTCCTCGACCTTGAAGCCGAACTTGGCGTTCCGCCCCTGGTTGAAGGACGCGCGGTCGAGTCCGATGGCGACGCCGCACTGGTGGCTCACCGCCAGCGTCTCGGAGAGGTTCTCCTTCGGCTTGTCGTTCATCGCCCCCATCTGCGTGTCGAAGCCGATGCACACCGCGTGGGGGTCTGTGCCGTGCGCGGCGAGGATCGTGGGCGAGGCTCCGCTTGTGTCAGTCCCCGCCCCAGTTTTTCTCGCGCCCATGTCGAACACGCCGACAACCTCCGTTGCGACCGCGACCTTGTTGCCGGATTCGCCCTGCGTCTTCACGAGCGTGGGAGATACCTCCTCCTCCGCGCCGACGCCCTGCGCCTTCCCAGAGTTGCCGGGCAGGAACGCCACGACCGCCGTTCCGCCCTTATGCTTCACCGGGGCGGAGTCTACGGTCGTGAGCGTAGGCGCGCACTCGACCTCGCGGCAGCCCGAATGCGGATTCTTAGACTTCATCGCGTTAGACCCCATCGAGTCGATGGCGTATGCAACGGCGTGCTGGTCGCGGGCGGTGAGAGTGTAGGACGCGCCTTTCTCCGAGACGCCGAATCCGGCCCCGCCCTTGCGGACGGGCTTGTCAGCGTTCGTGGGCTTGTTCTTGTCCATGTCGATCGCGACCACTCCGTCGGCCGGCGCGACGACGAGGGGGTTGTTGTTCGCCGCCTGCGCGTTCCTGGATGCGCCCATCGTGGGGGCGACCTCCGCGACAACGTGCTTGTGGCTGCCTGCCTGATGGTTCTCGAAGCAGACCGCGTTGTGGAAGCCGGGCGAAGATCCGCAGACGAGCGCCCCCGAAACCTCCTTGCTCGCGGTCTTCACCCCGCCCGGCTCGTAGGGATCGAACCCGGACGGCTGCATCACGTATCCGCCAGACCTGTCCGCCTGCCCGGTCATCCTCGCCTCGAGGTCGCGGGCGGTCAGGGCGGGCATCACGTCTCCGCCGTTGCTGTTTGTCGGAACCGGGCGATCTGCGCCATCAGCGCCGCCTCCAGCTTCGCCGGCAAAGCCTTTCCCCGTGACGCGGCGCGGCGGAGTATCCCCGCGCACGCCTTGAGGCTCAAACAGTATTTCCGCAGGTGCTCGCCAACAGTCTCCAAGATGTCCGACAAGCCACACACGCCGTCTTCGCTGGGGAACTGCGCGGGGCAGCCCGTCCACTCGCACGTATTGAGCGTCCAGAGTCCTGTAGGCAAGCGAATACCCGCATTCCCCAAGCGCGTCGAGGAAGTGGGCGAAGTCGCGCCCTCCATTGGAGGTGAGTACGCCCGGAACGTTCTCCCACACGACCCATCGGGGTTGAAGCTCGCGGCAAAGTCTCGCAAAGTGGAAGGCAAGGCTGGAGCGGGTCCCGCTTCCTTCCGCCATGCCCGCCCGCTTGCCGGCGACGCTGACGTCCTGGCACGGCGTTCCGCCGGCGAACACGTCGAGCCGCCCGGCAAGTTCAATCTCATCTGTTCCATTCGTTATCCTCCATTTCTCGTCGCCGGTCTTCTCGGCTGTGATTTTGGTCATGTCCCCGAGGTTTGGGACCGTCGGGTAGCGGTGCTTCAGGAGCGAACAGGGGAACGGCTCGATCTCCGAAAAGAACACCGGTTTCCATCCGCCGAGCGGCCCCACCGCCGCGCTCATGCACTCTATCCCGCTGCATACGGTCGCGTATGCCAGCTCTTTTGGTTCTGCAGGCATTTCCGCCTCCTTTTTGATGCTCTGATAATTTTGCCGTCCCGAAAGAAAGTAAGGTCGATAGGCCGGCTCCTTCCCGCGCCCTGCTTTTGATATCGGTTCAGGGAGGAACCGTGGCCTTCACCCGTAAACGCCCCGACCGGGTCGTTCCGGCGCTTCCATTTGGGAGGCATCGCTTAGACCCGGCGGAAGATTTCTGCTTTACCCCGTTGACTTGTCGCCTTCGTGTATGGCATAATGTCCGCCGTCGGCCGCGCCGGGTGCTTGAGGGGTCCTTTCCCCAGGTTTTTCGTTCCCTGCGCGGCCGGCTCTTTAGTTCTTCCCGCCGCCGGTCGGAAAAGGCCGTATGCAGCGGGTCGGGTGAGCGGAGCGAATCCTGTTTTTCACGCTTTTCCCTACAGAGGGTATATTACATATACCCCTGTAGAAAACGTGGAAAACAGGTTCCCGCACCCCGCTGCCGGGGGTGTTTCCGACACTGTTTAGAACGCTGTTTTCAACAGGTGTTTTGAACAGGTGTAGAAAACGCAGCAAACAGCCCTTGGACCGTCAGCCGTATTCGTCGTTTTGCCATGATCCGTCCTCCGTTTCTCCGCCGTCCGATTCCTCGGTCTCGGGCTTCATTATGAACAAGGCGGCCCTCTGGTTGAGGGGTACGCCGGGCAGCCTTTGCTCGGTTATCTTCCCCTCGCGAAGCGCCTTGTCGACGGCGGCGGCCGCCTTCCTCGCCGAGAGCCCCATGACCTCGCGAACCTTGATCACGAACTCCGTCTTGGGGAGAGGGTTCTTGTTGTCGACCAGCTCCGCCACGCAGCAGGACGCCTCCAGCATCTCCGTGTAGGGCGTGCGTGTACGCTCCGCCTTCGGCTCGGCCTTGCCCGCCAAATCCTCTGGGTTGCGCTCGTAGTCCGGCACCATGAGCGGAAACGCCTTCTGGAGGACAATCGGCTCCTGGCGAGGGAACGAGCGAACGACAGCCTCCAAAACAAGGTAGCCGTCGTCCTTGTGTTCGCGCAGGATGAGGTGCGTGTCGGCCGCGCGGGACTGCGAGCCCGCGCCGGAGCCCACGTCCGTGATCGACTTCTGCGACTGGTTCCCCTTGGACGTGTGGTGGATCAAGACGAACGAACACCCGACCTGCCTGGCGAAGGTGTCGATGAGGTTGTAGATGCTGGCGATAGAGCCGTTGTCGTTCTCGTCCGTGTCCTTCGGGAGCGCGCGGTAGAACGCGTCGATGACTATCATCCTGTACCCGGCCTCCTTGAACCTGGGGAGCCACGCCGCGAGATCCGCTATCGACTTCCACTTGCCGCGAAGGTTCCACACGTCGATCATGTCGTCCACGTTTGGGAGATTCGGGTCGACTTTGCGCATCGCCTCCACGACGAGCGGGATGCGGTTCGCGGACGTCTCCTCGTGCAGCTCGTTGTCGATGAGGAGGACTTTCCCCGCCTTGCAGACGTGTCCGAACCAGTCCGTGCCGGATGCGACGCAGATCGCAAGCTGCGTCACCAGCCACGACTTGCCGGTCTTCGGCGCGGCGATGATGTTCATAGTCTCGCCGATTCTCAGGAATCCGTCGATGAGTACGGGACGCATCTCCGGGAATCGCCTCTTCAGCGTCCCCAAAGGAATAGGTCCCTCCTCCTGCGGGGTTCCCGGTACCGCTCCCTTTGTGTTCAGACCGAAGGTTACGCCGAGCGTAGCATCCCTCGCCTTGCCGTAGCCCTGGGTGTGCAGGGCGGACGCTGCGGCCGTGTAGTCTCCGTTGTGCCTCAGGGTCGCATAGACCGCGAAGTTGCTGTACTTGACGTCGGGCTCGAACGGAGAGGCGTTCGTCGAAAACACATAGAACGAGCCGTCCCTGTATGTGGCCGATATCCCGCTTTTCGGGTCCTTGCCGGGGCGCGTCCAGACTTCGTTTCCGTCCTGCTTCACCCCGACGAAGCTCCAGCCTGCCTCCTCCAGGAGCGGATGTATGTCGCCACGGGCGTTGAAATCGTCCCCCGGAGCGAGTTCCCACGCGTCCTTTCCGCCCGTAGGCGTCCAATCCGCGCCACGTTGCCGCGTGTCGCCTCCGGCGGGGGTGGACGGGCAGTTTGCCGCAGGAAGCTCGTCGAGCGAACGTGCGGCCTCCAGGAGGGCTTGTCGCGCATCCGGCGGTATGGTCGCCAAATGAGCGAAGTCGCCCTGCAGGAGGACATAGCCCTCCGTGGGCGAACAGAGGAAGAGTCCTCCCTCGCCCCTCGTCTCGATGAGGCTCTTCCTCTCGCCGTCCCTCATGCCCCTGGCGAGCTTGGCGTTGCCGCCCACCGGCTTCTCGGAGCGGTACAGGACATGATAGCCGCCCGAAGGCGTACGCTCGATGACGAGTTTCGGGAGAAGTTCCCCGTCGACCTTTTCCTTCCATGCGCCGAAGAGTTCGCCGCCGTTGTCGAAGTCGAGACACTCGAGGTTTCCCGACACCTTGCCGCACACCACGCATATCGCGTCATGGCTGTTCGAGAACCACGCCCTGATCTCCACCGGGGTAGGAAGGCGCGACTTCCAGACGTCCCAGGAGCCGATTGCCGGGTGTTTCCTGGCCTTCGCCGCCGGAAGGCAGCTGAGGCCCGAGGCGAGATACGCCTCCGCCGTTTCCCTTTCGATGATAGCCATCCGGACTCCTTTGCTTTTTTCTTGGTGTCGTGTGTCTTTATCCGCCCTCGATCCTTGCGGAACGGAGCGTCTCCTGCCAATGGTCGTAGCGGCTCTCGCCCATGTGACGGACGATGAAGTACATGAAGGCGAAAAGGATGAGCGTCGCCGCCCCCATGATCGCCAGATACCTCGCCCATCTGTACAGGCGCTCGCGCCACCTGGCCTGCCTGTCGAGCCAGGCCCAGTATTCCTCGTCAGAACGGAATGTCATCCCAGTCCTCCTCTCCTTGTGTGTCTCCGTCGCACTTTTCCGCTATCGGGAACTCTCCGAGTTCGCACCCAGTGATCTCCGGGTACTTCTCCCCGGAGACGAAGCGGACGGTTATCTCCTTCACCTCGCGTAGCATCCCCGCGAACTCGTGTTCGCACACCTCGTCGGCGGTCTTCGGCATCGGGCAGTCGGGATGGGCGTGCTCGCGCCACCACTTCTCGAACTTCCGTCTCGCGTACCCCGTGTGCTCCGGGCAGAGCCACTCCGAGTACCGCCTTACGTAGTCGATGTCGTATGTGACGCGGACGGTCCTCGGAGCCCCAGGAGGAGCGCCCCGCTTCTCCCACACCTGATACGACGTGTGCATCACGGGAAGCTTCTCGACGGTCACCTCGCCCGAAAGAATCCCGACATTGGCGGCCCTCGCCTCGTGCGCGGCGCGCTCAGGCTCCTTCCTCGGCCACTGGTGTCCGCACTCGGGGCAGAGCATGACGGAGAGGTTCACGATGGCGTTGCACTCAGGACACACCTTCGCGAGCGGCCCGCCGCCTCCCTGCCCCGGCTCCCTGACCCTTATCATGTCGATGGGGCCGTGGCGCTCGATGTTCTTCCCGTAGTCGAGGACGAGACACTCGGTCTTGCCTGTCTCTGGCGAAAGCCTGAATCCGCGCCCGACCATCTGTACGAGAAGCCCCGGACTGTTCGTCGGACGCAGAAGCGCAATCGTGTCCAGACGCGGGATGTCCGTACCTGTCGTGAGGACGGACACGTTGCAGCAGTACTTGAGGGGCTTGAGCTCCGTGCCGAAAAGGTCGGTTGCGATGCTTTCGCCCCTCAAGCGCCTGATCGTGTCGTCGCGCTCCTGGTCGGGTGTGTCGCCGGTCACTATCGCACACTCCTCGCCGGAGAGCTTCGCTATCTGAGCGGCCACCTTGGCGCAGTGCGCGACCGACGTGCAGAATATGAGGCACGCCTTCCTGTTTTTCGTCAGCTCCACTATCTCTCTGCAGGCCGTCGCGACGAGCCCGTCCTCGCCCATCAGCTTCTCGACGTCCTCGGCGACGAACTCGCCGGCGCGGACGTGAAGCCCGTTCGTGTCTGGTGCGTTGCGCCCCGCCTTGGCCGATATCCTGGAGATGTAGCCCCGGTTGATGAGTTCTTTTACCCCGATCTCGTAGCACACCTCGTTGAGGAGGTTCTCGGGCTTGCAGATGAGCCCGCCCTGAGTCCTGTACGGTGTCGCCGTCCAGCCGATCAGCCTTACGCGGGGATTGACCCGTTTCGCGGCCTCGAGGAACGTGCGGTAGCGGCCCTCGCCGTCCGGCGGCACCATGTGAACCTCGTCGATCATGACGAGGTCGAATGGCCTGAACGACTCGATCTTGTTGTACACGGACTGAATGCCCGCCACCACGACCGGCTCCTCGGTGTCCCTGCTGTCGAGCCCCGCCGAGTACACGCCGACCTTGAGGCCTGGGCATATCGAGCGGAGCTTCGCCGCGTTCTGGTCCACGAGCTCCTTGACATGGGCGAGGATCATCACGCGCCCGCTCCATTTCGTCACCGCGTCCTTCGCGACCTCGGCGATGCAGAGGCTCTTGCCCCCGGCCGTCGGGATCACCACGCACGGGTTCGTGTCCTTCTCGCGGAGATGCCGGTATACGGCTTCAACCGCTTCCTGCTGGTATGGGCGCAACGTGTACATGGACGAGTCCTTCCGGGATGGGGCCTAGCATCTCCATGTGGAGGCGCTTGACGAGGGAGTCGTCCTCCAGGACGCCCGCGTTGACGAGCGAATCGAGGAGGCACTTGAGGATGTTGTCGATGTCCCGCCTCCTCCTGTCGGGGGGATAGCAGTCGAGCGACAATGCGACCGCCCCGGAGAACTTCGGATAAAGCCCTCCGAGGCGGCTCACCGCCATCATGCGGTACTTGCGCCCCTCGCGGCTTATGAGCACGCGGGGGCCGACGTGGCGGTAGTATCGGTTTACGCTTGGCGGCCAGGGGAGGTCGAACTCTACCTCGCCCACGGCGCGGCTCCGGATGCCTGCGGCTTCGCGGCTGCCGGCGCGGGCTTCGGCGCGTACTTCTTCACGACGTTGCGCGTGTTGTCGTTCTTGTCGAGGCCGACCGTGATCATGAGCGGCAGGTTGTGGAGCTGCGCGGTGTCCGTGAGGCTCGCGATCCCGAGCGCCTTGCAGAGGCTCGCGAGCTCCTCGCGCCCGATCTGCTGCGCCTTCTGGTTCGGATGCTCCCAGTTGATCCAGACGAACACCTTGCGCCCCTTGGCCGGACCCTCGGAGAGTATCTCGAAGGTGAGGTTTATCCCCACGCCCGAGCCGCTCTTCGTGGGCTTCATCTCCGAGTCGGTCACGACCGCCTCGTAGGTGCCGGATGGGATTGCGTCGCGGGAGGTCGTGTCGATCTCGGCCGCGTTGAAGTTCAGTTGTGCCATGTTTCGGTTCCTTTCATTTGCTGGTTTGAGAAAATCATCACTTCTTCGATCCGGCCTTCATGCCGTCCATGAATGCCTGCCACGAAAGAGACATCTCGCTCGGAAGTGAATAGCGGTTCTTCGCGATGCACGCGGGGCTTCCGACGGTGCGGATGATCCGCTCGCCTCCGTCCGCCCCCACCGGCGCGGCCTTCCCGGTCGTCGAGTCCACGCGCATCCTTCTCGTCGCGAAGAGGACCGCGTCGGCCCATTCGGTCAGGAGCGAGTTCGCGCTCTTGTGGAGCCTAGGCTGGTACCTGTCGTAAGCCGCATGCTCGGGGTCCTCGAACCTAACCACCGCGCTGTGGGCGATGAGGATTATCGCCATGCCCCTCTTCGAGCGGATCTCGTTCAGGAGCTTCACGATCTCGCGCCAGTAGGTGAGCGCGTATGTGAAGCCCTTGCCGTAGCCGCCGTCGGCCTTCTCGATGGATTTGACTCCGTAGTCCTGGCAGACCTTGTCCCAGATGAGCCTCTCCATCCAGTCCGCCGAATCGATGCAGAGCGTCCTGAACTCGTGCTCGCCGTCGCGGACCGCCTTGAGCTGCTGGACCGCCTCGTCGTAGGACGTGCAGAGCGGAAGCTTCGAGCAGTCGATCTCCGAGAGACCGTCCTCGGTCTGCAGGAAGAGGCACCCGGGAGAGGATGCGGCGAAGGTACTCTTCCCGATTCCCTCCTGCCCGTAAAGAAGTACCCTAGGCGGGGTCTGCTCCTTACCGGTGGTTATCGTAGACAATATGTCCATTTTGTTTCTCCTTTGTTTTGTGCGTGAAAAAGGCGGACGACAAGAGGCCGCCCGCCAAAGTGAAGTCGCGGATGACAGGCAAAGGCTACACGTCGAGAACCATCATGTCCTCGGTGCGCGTGGGCCAGACGTTTTCGCTGCGGCACTTGCGCAGTTCAGCTATCGCGCGCCCGTTCTCGACGGCGCACGACTCGAGAAGTCCGTCAGTGAGCTTCCACACGCCGCAGCGCATGGGCTCGCGCTTTTCGACCGCGACCAAATAGCAGTCGGGCACGATTCCGCCGCCGCTTGCGATGCGCAGCACCTCGCGGTAGAAAGCGAGCTGGTGGACATATCCGAAACGGCGGGCGTCGCCTTCGAAATAGTCGAGCGTCTCGGTGCTCTTGAGATCCACGATGATCGGAGTTCCGCAGTAGTCCGGGCGGAACCAGTCCAGTCTCGCCTGGCAGGGCTCGCCGCAGCACGTCGTGCGGACGGTCTGCTCCGGCAGCCCATCGTCCAGAAGCTCGCTGGCGACCGGGTGCGCCCAGACGCTTTCGCGCATCTTCGACATGAGCGCGAAGTCGCTCCCCGAGACGATCTCCTTCTTCTGCGCAGCGGCCCACTCGCGGTAGGCCTTCGTGTTGCGCCCGAAGGGTTCGCCGGTCTTGGCGTTCACCGGACCAGATGAAACCAGGTATTCCTGCTCGAACCGCGCGCGTCCCTCGAGGACGAGCACGTGGAGCGCACGACCGAGGACGAGGGCGGGAGATTCCGCCTGCTCGATCTCGCCCGAGAGCTTCCGCTTGTACAGAAGCGGAGCCTTGCGGAAATCGGCCAACATGTGGCTCGAAAGATACAGTCCGTCGCGCGTCGCCTTGTGGTATTCGGCCGCGTCGACGTTTGCGAACACGTTTGGATTCAAGTCCATTGCTTTTCCTTTCTTTGCTGGCGGGGTGATAGGGGGCGTGGCCCCGGTCTCCCCATTGGCTTATACGACCCCGGAAGCGTGCTTTTAACGGCGGAGCGTTCCGCCGCCTTCCGGCTCTCCCCGAGGCCGCATCCCCTTATACGACATTTCCGCAATCTCCCTAACGGCGAAGGCACGCCAGCCGGCCGCGAAGGACCGGCGGAGCGGAAAGTTCCCTTCATCCCTTGCATATCATCGTCCCGTTGTGGGGCTCGAATCCGCAATGGACCGCCTTCATCTGGATCGACTGGAGTATCTTGCGGCGGAACTGCATCAGGGTGCAGGACATCCACGCCGCGATCTGCTCCTGCGTGTGCTCGTGGAGAAGATAGTCCAAAGCCAAACGCTCGTCCGGGTCGAGGAACTCCAGGAAGTCTGAGAGCGCCCATGCGTAGAGCATCCTCTCCAGCGCATGGCGGTCGGGGATGACGCACGGGTCTATCGTCCTCGCGAAATCCGATGGTTCCGCCGGCGCGTCCATGTCGCCCCACGCCTTCGCGACGATTCCGAGGTGCTGGTGCGCGAACTGGCGCTTCTCGCGCTTGAGGTATCGCACGAAGTCTATCTTCGCCGAGGCGATGCGTTCGTAGAGGTACGTCTTGAGGGACGCGCGCGCGGGGTCCCAGTTCTTGAGGGAATCCCTGCACACGCCGAAGAAGTCCTGCTCGACGTCGGGGATGTCGCTCACGCTTATGACGCCGCTCAACGCGAGATCCCTCGCCACGCGGTGGAGGTGCAGCTTCATCATCTCGTACATGGCCGTCTGGTCCTCGACGGACGGCATTCCCTCGGGGTCGAAGCGCATGTTCAGCTCGACGTCGCTTCCCTTGTCGCGGGGCGCCCTCCAGCGGCGGCCGTGAATCCTATTGGCTCCGGGAGCGCCAAATACCGTTATGTATTCGCGAAGCTCGTCCCTCTTCCCCTCGCGGCGCTCCTCGGGGGTGAGCTGGCGGAGAATCCTGTCCTCCACGAGCCTTTCGCCCGACCCGGTGCGCATGTAGGTGCGGAGCCTGACGCTTGGAAGACGCCTCGTCATGCGACACCTCCCTTCGCCACGAAGTCAACCCCGGCTCCGGCGCGCAGGGAGGCCATCTCGCAGGCGCGGAACACGGAGCGCCCGCCCATCTTGCTGCGGGGCGTCATGCGCTGCTTCTCCCCACCGACGACGCGCCACCTGGAGTCGCGGATCTCAGTCGCGACCGTCTCCGAGAGGAGCTTCGTACCCGAGCCGCCGCGCCACCAGACGCGCTTTACGACCCTCACTTTGACGAGTTTGCGCCTGCGGCGTCCCTTGCGGCGCTTCCCCTCGCAGGGCCTTCCTTGGCCCCGCACGCTTGCCTTGGCCTCCCCGGCGCTTCCGGGGCAGGCATGATCCTTCAATGCTTCCATTTGTGTTTTCTCCTTTGCGGCCCCGGCACTACGCTCGAGGGCCATTTAGAGCCGCCCCCGGGTGTGACATGCTCGGACATTTCGATGTCACAGCGGGAGAAAACACGGGGAAAACCACGCCTAAACGCCAAAACACCACCCGTTAGACCCTGTTTCCTGCGATGTCCTGGTTTTGGTGTGACATGCTGAGACACGGACATTGTGTCCGAACCGTTGTCCGCGCAAGTCACAGCCAAACGCACATCAAAGTAGATTTTGGGGTGCTTATCGGTATTGAATTAGCTTTTTTCAGCGGACAATTCTACACGCCAAACACAAAATACACTTCTAAACACTTTTTACACTTATCAACTCTTGTCATCTGGAATTGTCGATAATGTGTTGATTGATTTTTACGCGACCCCCATTGAGTATCTAACGGAAATATGATATAATACTCCATGGTCAATTCAAAAGGAAGAAAGCTCATGAGTTTCAAGGACAGATTGCGCAAACTGGATGCGCTGAGGCTGCAGCAGTCGGTAAAGGCAACGGTACAGTTCAACGGACGCCTGTCGTTCACATTGGAGGCGGGCAAGGCGATGAATCTCTCGGACGAGAAGAGCATCGTGATCTACGACGATCCCGAAAGCGGGGATCTGGGAGCGACCATCAGCACGAAGGACGATCCGGAGGCGTTCGTCCTCAAGAAGTGCGGCCCCTACTTCTACATCGCCTTCAAGAACTATCTCCGCCAGGCGGGGATCGACTACAAGAAGCAGAAGATCATATACGACATCACGCAGCTCGACGAGGAGATGGACGGCAAGCCCCTCTTCAAGTTCGAGCGCAGGATTCTGCCGCGCGACATGAAGGAAGTGACGCCGGCCGAGCAGATCGAGGACGACGACGAGGAGACGCCGTCGGGCGAAGGCGAAGCCGCCGCCCAGGAAACCGTGGAGAGGTCCTGACAGGAACGGAAGGAACAACGAAGCCATCATGAAAAAAGAGGCGGCAAGAAGGATTTTTCGCAATGTCAGAGAACCAACCGTCCATGACGGAAACGCGCGCCTGCTACTGCGACTTGGGCGCGATAAGCTCGTCGGCTGCGCATGGAGCCCATGAGATAGACAGGGCCGCGAACGACATAGTGTTCGACGAGCTCTCGCCGGTCGTAGAGAAAGGGATCATCGTGCGTCTGAGGAAGGTCGCGGACAAAAAGTGTCCGACCTGCTTCAGGCAGCTCCGCACGGAGCCAAGCATCGCCGACGCCCTCGCCTGCCCCCAGTGCGGCGAGATATTCTCAACAAGGGAGTCCGAAGAGCCAAGGTGGGTCATCTCGGAGCGCGGGATGGCGACCTTCGTCGCGAAGACGCTCGCCCACGGATGGATTCACACCTGCCCCGGCGTGTTCCACCTGGGGGAACTCTCGGGGCGCGACCTCTTCTTCGCGATCGACCCGACCGAGGAGTTCTTCAGGACGCACGGCGAGAGGGTCTCGCTGGTTGCGGCCGGAAGCATGAAGAACGTGCCGAAGGGATGGGACGGAAGGCTCGCCCTCTTCCACGAGCTCTTCTACCTCAAGTCCAAGGGGACCGTGATCGGGGTCGCCCCGAACTTCAAGAGGAACATCCTCCCCGGCGGCGAAGGCAGGAGGAAGTACAACGCGATCCGCATCATCCACGAGCGCCGCGACCTGTGGGTCCAGTTCCTCGCATGGCTCTTCTCGCGCCCATACAACCCGAAGGAGTACTATCGCGGCAAGCTGAAGCTCTCGACGGTCAGGGACTGGTTCGTGAAGAACGTCCCCGGCGCGCCCGACAGCACGAGGACGTACCGCAGGGACCTGAAGGAGTTCCGCCACCTGTGCGAGAAGACCAAGGACAAGAACGTACACGACCTGCGCGAGCCGCAGATCATCATGCTCCTCAAGCACGCGAACGACGCGACGATGCCGCAGGAGCGCAGGAGCGAGATAGCGAAGGCGATAGTCGAGATCGCGCTGAGGCTCAAGACAGGGCGCGAAAGGAACGGCGGGAACCCCATCGAGATGCCGAGGTGCGAGTGGCAGTACACGGGGGACAAGGACGGTACGAGGGAACTCGTGGCGGTCACGGAGGACACGACGGACGACATCGAGCTCTGAGAGAACCAGGAAGCCAGGGCAAAAAAAAAAAACGCGCCGGATGCCAAAAGGGCTTCCGACGCATGTTTTTTCTCTTTGGCGCGACGCTTCAGCCGACCGTCATGAGCTCGTCCCAGCGCGTGGTAGGCCTCTTCGAGAGCTTCCCGCGCTTCATGTGCCACGACTTCGCCCCTATCCCCTCGGAGGCGGAGAACACCTTGCCTTTGCCGTATCGCCTGTTGAGCGAGTCGATGGCCTTGTAGAGCGGCGACGCCTCGGCCTTTTCGACCGGGGAAAAGAGGTCCAGCTGCCGCGCCGATCCGACCTTCTCCAGTCCGAAGAACACTATCCCGGTCTTCCTGTAGCGGACGCCCGGAATGAAGAGCGCGTCGATCTCCCGATGGATCGCGTTCAGCATCTCGTTGGTGGCGTCCGTAGGCCTCGGGAACACGACCGTGCGGCCGACGGCATCCCCTCCTCCGCCCGACCTGAAGATCTGCGCGTAGACGTTGCACCCTGCGGCGAGGAGCCTGTGCCTGCGGAGCTTGACCGCCGCCTGCGACGCGAAGCTCGCGAGAGATTCGGCGAGAGCCTCCTTTGTGGTCGCGGGCTCGCCGAACGACCTCGAACAGGAGACGGAATCGGGGTCGGCATCGTACGCCCTGTCCTCGTTGCAGGGTATTCCGCGAAGCTCCTGCGCAGTCCTGAGGAGCGTCACGCCTCCCACGGAGCGTATGACATCCTCCGGCGCGTCGCGGAGGTCGCGGGCGGTGAGTATCCGCTCCGCCCTCAGCTTTATCGGAAGCCGCCTTCCGACTCCCCACACCTCCTCCACGGGGAGCGAGGCTAGTATCTCCGTCGGATCTTGCGGCAGGACGAACACTCCCTCCTGGCGCTTCTTCCCGATGTGGTTCGCGATCTTGGCGAGCGTCTTCGTTGGAGCGAAGCCGACTCCGCAGGGAATCCCCACCCAGCGGAGAATCTTCGCGCGAAGCCTTGAGCCGTATTCGAAGAGGTCGATTCCCTTGCTCCTGGGCGGCAGGATGAACGCCTCGTCGATCGAGTACTGCTCCACGTCCACCGCCTCCTCGCGGAGGATCGATATGATGCGGCGCGACATGTCGCCGTAAAGTTCGTAGTTCGACGAGCGGAACACGAGCTCGCCGCTCTGCTCACGGCTCTTGAGCTCGAAGTACGGAGTTCCCATCTTGATGCCGAGCGCCTTGAACTCGTTCGAGCGAGCGACACAGCAGCCGTCGTTGTTGGATAGGACCGCGACGGGACGCCCCACTAGCGAGCGGTCGAACACGCGCTCGCAGGAGACGAAGAAGTTGTTTCCGTCGACAAGTCCGTACATCGTCAGAACCTGTGTATCGAGGCCGTCACCTTCCCGAAGTAGTCGAGCTCCTGTCCGGGCTTGATGCGGATGACCGGGAAGTCCGGGTTAGCGGGCTCGAGCCTCACGCCGTCCTTGTCGCGGCGGTATGTCTTCACGGTGAAGTCGCCGTCCACGCAGGCGATGATCACGTCGCCGGACGCCGGACGGAGCGAACGGTCGACCACGAGGAGGTCACCGTCGTGGATGCCCGCGCCAGTCATGGAGCTGCCCTGCACGCGAACGAAAAACGTCGCAGCGGGCCGCTTGACGAGAAGCTCGTTCAGATCGAGCGGCGGCTCCTGGTACTGCTCGGCGGGCGACGGGAAACCCGCCACGACCGAACCCGATACTTTGGCTTTTGCCGGCATCTTTCAGACCCTTTCCAGCAGCCTCTTGAGCCGTTCCTTGAGCCGTTCCAGCTCATCCCAGTCCTGATGCGCCTCGGCGTAGGCCATCAGCCCCTCAAGCCTCTGGATCTGGTCAATGTAATTGTCTCTTTGCGGTAGCGCCATAGTTCACCTCGCTAGCTTCCAGCATAGCCATGCGGAAAGCGTCTTGGAATCGAAGATCGTACCGTTGCGGATGCCCTCCTCGACCTCTGTCTCGGTGAGAACGACAGGATATACATTCTCGTCTGGGTCCTGGTCTTGGGCGTGGGGCGTTTCGGAGAGTTCCGCAAAGTAGATGTGGATGCGCTCCTCACAGTAGCCGGGGGTGCAGATGATGGTCGTGAGGAACTTGATGCTTGTCACCTCGTAGCCCGTCTCCTCCGCCGTCTCGCGCCTCGCGCCCTCTATCGGATCTTCGTCTGGTTCGAGTCCGCCGGCAATCACCTCGATGAGTGCCTCTTCAGCGGCTTTGCGGTACTGCTTCACGAACACGAACTTGCCGTCTGTACGGCGGGCGAGGATGGCGACGGCGTTGCCGTGGCGTATCACCTCGCGCTTCGCCTTGCGTCCGTCGGGCAGTTCAATGTCGAGAAGATCGACGCTGATGATCTTTCCCGTGTACTTGCGCTCTGTTGCGAGCGTCCTTTCTTTTAGATCTGGCATGGTCAAATCTCCTTTACAACTTTGGCGGGTACGCCTAGCGCAAGCGAGTTGTCGGGAATGTCCTTCGTCACGACCGCGCCCGCGCCTACGACTACATTGTTGCCGATCTTCACGCCTGGAAGAATCGTTACATTCCCGCCGATCCACACATCGTTGCCTATCGTGACAGGTTCCGCCTTTGCCATGTATTTGCGGCGTTTCATGGCATCGAGCGGATGCCCTACCGTAGTAATGAGGGTATTCGGGCCTATCATCACATGGTCGCCGATGTACACCTCGCGGATGTCGAGAATCGTCAGGTTGAAGTTGCCAGTGAAGTCGCTTCCGATGTGGATGTTCTTTCCGCAGTCGCAGCAGAACGGCTGGGCGATCCACACCCGCTCGCCGATGGAGCCGAGCATGGTGTTCTTCAGGTACTCGTATTGCGCAGCATAGTCCGTTCCCTTGATGGCGTTGTACTCGGCGCACATCTCGATTGCGCGGCCTTTTCGCGCTATCAGCTCGGGGTCGGCGTATGAATATTCCAGCCCCTCCTTCATCTTCTCCATTTCGGTCATATAGGTCTTTTAGGTCTTTACTTCCACATGTTCCAACTCCCAGTTGCAAACACATACGGGAACAGTCTCCTGCGCGATATGGCTTCTTCGTCAACTGCGAATGTCTTGTCCTTTCGGGAGTTCCATGCCATGTTCAACTCGGCATATATGCGGTGAAGTCTCTTTGCGAACTCCTCCTCAGATAGCTCCTGCTTCTCAACGAGGAAACACAGCCCATCGATCTTTATTGCCGCCATTTGCAGTCCAACCCGAGTAGGTGAATTACAGATTCGCCTTCTGCCCAGTGTGTCGATATCTTCCTTCTCATCCCGTTCGCTCGGCCACAAGTCTGCAAATTCCTTGGTGTCTGGGAATTTGGTCCACCGGGCAGGGTCATTCTTCTTGAAGCTCCAGACTCGCTCCTCAGGCGTGCGCCGAACATTCCACGCCCAATTAATATGATGGTAGGCATGCTCCAAGCTGTAGAAAAGCGCCGTTTCGGAGAATGGGCATTTCCCTTCCGCCCGCGCGAAGATGGCTTCGACTTTCTCCTTCTCACCTTTCTTCCAATCCCAAAGGAGCGGCCCCATCTTTTTGGCCTCTTCCTTTCCCGGCAGACTGCCAAAAGCAATATAGTGCAGCCGCCAATGAAGATTGACTATCTCGCCCCTTGCCTCTCCCAAATTGGACTTTATGGGATTCCAACTTAACGCTTTCACTTCAACTCCTTTTTATGTTTTTCCTCACAATCGATTTCGGCCAGAACTTTGCGAACCAGCCGATGTTTTGTTGGGCCGCGGGAATTTCTCGTTTCTTGAGGGTTGCGCATCCGTTTCCCCCCATTGTCTTGAAACGCGCATTCCATGCAAAGTTTAGATGATGGTATGCGTGTTCGAGCGATGCAGCAAGCGCACTTTCATGCAGCGGAAAATATAATGGTTCATTTCCGACAGCGTTCTCATTCCCCAGCTCGTTTCTGGCGTGCCGAATCGAATCCAGCAATAGATCGAGCTCCTGCGATGCCGCGCGGACGTGAAACTCCAGCAAATCGTAATTGATAGTTATCATTATGGTAGCAGTATTTCTCGTGGGCCATCTTCTCTTGCTGGACCGATTATGCCGCGCTCTTCAAGTTGATCGATCAATCTGGCGGCTTCTTGATATCCTATATTCAACTGCCGCTGAAGAAATGTCAACGATGCCCGTCTCGTCGTACGAACTACTTCTTTCGCTCGATCGTATAGCGGCTCGCGAGATTCTTCATTATTGATTTTGTTATGTTTCATTTAACCTCCTTGGCATTTTCTATATGCATACTCACCTTTCATGTCAGTGAACGAAAGAGCAATTTTCTCGGCTATGTCTGGTCGATTTTCATTGTGCTGGAAATGGCTCCATGCAGTAGATACTAAGCGGCACGGCCCCTTCGTGTTGCCAGTGTATGGTGTGCCATATTCAGTTTTGTGGCCTGCGGGGTTTAGGACATCGAGACAGAGACTCCGTGCTGTCATATACGAATGCTGCCTCCTGAGTTCAAGTGCGACTTTTGCGATAGCGTCGAATTTGCTAATTCCAGCACATTCTGTTATGAGAATCTGCTTAGAGTCCTGAATAAGTCCTTTATGAAAGACATCTGGAAGCGGGCAGAATAAGTTATACCTAGCGAGAAGATCACGCATGATTCTTGCAAAAACATCTGCGCCTCCGGGATATCTTTGGCGCTGATTGTTTGGGTGTGGTGCATGAAACACAAATAGGCCATCTCGTTGTAATACTGATACCCGGCCTTCAACAACTTCTACGACGGAGAATCCATCCCCAAGATAGCGCTTCCGCTCCCCAAGGCTACAAAGTAGAATCACAACATGAGGTGCCAGTGCCTTCTCCAGAAGGTCAATTGAGTCAAATTTCTGTTCGGCCAGTCGCTTCGCTCGCAAATAACCTGGCGCACCAGGATTGACTCCGTGAGATGTCGCCGTCTCAATTGCGTTTGCATTTCCCCAAGCAAAACTGTCAAGTAGGATATCAAACTTACCATCTCGGATTTCAGTCCAGTCCTGAACGCCGTAGATCTTGGCAATGACATTCATCCAAAATCCCCAGAAAGATGCTCGCGTTGGCCTGCCTCCCATCCAACTAGAATTCTTGAAATCCATGTTTCTAAACTCTGCCATCTCCTTAGAAAAGTCAAATCCATTAGAGAGGTAATCTGGAATAAACCGATCCAAATTAGGGTCCCAACCACGAGTTTCTTTGCCTACGATGGCGATACGCTTTAATGCGTGGTCATAATTACGCCCCACTTCGGGAAAGAATGGATGAGGAACTCCTGCGTAATCATCATATGGATACTTGGCAAGTTCTCGAACAAACTTATCGAGGAGCGGTCCATATACCCTTTGTATGTTAGAAATCGTAGCCATTACTTTGTCCTTTTGACAACTGCCTTCACACCCCTATATTATGCGCCTATTGTGTCTGCTCATGCCATTGGCACCTTGTCGCTGAAAAATCAGCTTCTTAGTGCCAGCTCGCCGAAAGTTCCACAGCAACATTGTGAAGATTCTCCTCATAAGTTGTGAAGCGTCTCGAGCGGATATGTCTCTTTAAGCATGTCTCTCTCAATATATGGAATATTTGCCTGAAAGATTGTACTGGACATCAGCGGACGAAACATCTTCCCCTCACGCATCATCTTCCATGATAATCCAACAAAGTCATTGTATGTAACATCTTTAAGCGCTGGAATGTTTGGTCGACACATTTCATACTGGAACTGGCAACTTCCGTCCATCATTATGTAATTCCAGAAATCAACTATGCACAAACACTGCTGATCAAATTTGTCTGTCTCGACACGACACAACAGATGCTCTTTATCCAAAAGCAAATATGATCCATTGTTTAATGCATTCAAAACACCAGGACGAGCTCTCATATATTGAAAGAATTCTGTATCGTCGCTAAATGTCAACGACTTGTCAGTCCTACCATCCTTGGCGATACAGAATATCAAACCCTTATATGTTGTTTTATTTATCTCATTAAAGGTCCTTAACAATTTACCGTATGTTTCACTATGTGCTTGCGGCGACTTCTCAAAGTCAGGATAATAGGCACCCTGTTCATCAAGGATATTAATGACTTTCTTATGCTGTATTGTCCAGTAAACCATGGTTTTATCCCACCTTAGTTATATCATTAGTACCATCTGCTAGAAATTTTAACCCAACGTTATTTATCATGTATCACCTCGCTGGGCTGTGATGACCGCCGCGCTCTGGATTCTTGGGGCATGAGTTCAGGACCATCGAACGAATATCCCTAAACTCTCTACCGCAGAATTTGCAAGTAAATGAGCCTGTCACATCGCCATCATATGCCTCATGCCGCCGACCATTTGGGTTGCGAGGACAATTATTCAGCAGCAATGTCTTTAAGTTCGTATACTTCTGTCCGCAATGCACACAAAAGAATGGACCATCAACATCGCCCTCAAAGAGTGCATGCTTGCCATGTCCACTTGGATGATAGCTGCATGAATTGCGAAGGAGTGTAGACGCATCTCTATATTCCTGCCCGCAATATTTGCAATATTCGCTCATAATTTCCTCCCGTATTATCGTGAATACTTCCTCACAAAATTTCCTTCTACCCTAAGCGAACCTTTGAGAATAAGAATATTCATTTGTCATTGCCTTTAAGTAGGTTTTCGTAAATTGCTCTGTCGCCGGTAGAAAAGCAGCAGAATACAACCTCGATGTCGTGTGTCTCGAGAAACGTCTCGACTTCGCGCACGGCGATTTTGGCCGCACCATCGACGGGGTAGCCGTACACTCCGGTCGAGATACACGGGAACGCGATGCTCTTGCATCCGTTCTGGGCGGCAAGGGCGAGCGAGTTGCGGTAACAGTTTGCCAGCTTTTCAGGTTCGCCATGCTGTCCGTCCCTGTACACCGGCCCGACCGTGTGTATCACGAACTTCGCAGGAAGCTTGAATCCCTGCGTAATCCGCGCCTCGCCCGTCGGACACCTCACGCCCGGTCGCACCTCCGGCACTTTGAGGCAAGCACAGAAGAGTTCCTTGCCTGCCGCACGGTGAATCGCGCCATCTACGCCACCGCCGCCCAGCATAACCTGATTGGCGGCGTTGACGATGGCGTCAACCTCAAGTTTCGTTATATCGCCCTGTACAATCCTTATCATAGCCTGTCCTCTCCATCGACTGATTCTTCGCCGCTCGGTGCGGTTGTTATATGGGCCGCCCCCGTATCGCAAAACACAACATCGTATTTGTCTTGTGCAAAGCCAAACGCAAGCACGGAATCCGCAGACATGATCTTCATGTCTTTCAAATCAATCACGAAGCGAATCTCGCCATTGTAGCCGTCTCGGCCTTCTATCGTTACGGTGGCTTGCCGGTCGTCAAGTTTTGGCGATTCGTATTCGTTTGTGTTGTGCAGTCCAACGTACCGGCTTATTCGCCCATTATCTATCTCCAACAACACCCGTTCTTCTGTGGTCGTAGGGCAACCGGCGATTCCTTTTTCATATGCAAAGCGTACTATCACATAATCCCGTCCTTTGAACGAGAATACAGAACAGGGCTCCATGAATACCCACCACTCGTATTGCTCTGAAGAAGGAGTCGGATTGAACAACCTCCACGGCAGCACGATGTGTGCGTCTCCGTAACAGAAAACAACCTGCTTGCCTCCAACGAGACCGGTAGCGTTTTCTATTCTTTCCCAGACCGCCATCTTCTTCCGCTCCAACAGAAGCGCGCGCAAACCCTCCAGACATATATAGCTGGTCTCGCCAAAATTGCGCCTCCAACTTGCCGAGCCTGTATTGTCAGCCTCGCATTCGTCAGCACAATACTTGCAGGCAAGGTCCATGTTGCCTTCCATCCGCACTCGTCTTGCGGCGTGTCGAGCCGTCTCCTCCTCCGTCCTCGAATTGCCTATTCTCAAAGAATAGGCTTTGCCGTATAAGTTCGTCACTACGTCCCACATCTCGATCGGGTATTTCCATTCTTCCGGCAGATACGTTCCATCGTAGTTCTGAAAGCGCCTGAATTCGGCTTCGAATTCTGTGCGCAGTAGCGCTATCTCTCGCTCCTCTTGCAATTGGTCGCTCTTGCCGGGACAAGCCTTGCAACCATCTATGTTGGAGTGCCTGCAACCGCAAAAGACGCTCGCCAGCAACGCGGCAACTATGTGAAATGGTTTCATCATGAGCTTATTCCGCCTTTCCGATTGGTTCAAACCTCTTCATTGTTCTGCCGTCCCGCTCGATTGTCTCGAAGAACAACTTTGCGGGGCGCACCCATAAGCCGCCCTCGCCATACAATGCCCGATACACCACCATGTCCTCCAAGGTCTCGGAGTCCTTGGCAAATCCCTCGAGGCGATAGTGTCCACCCTTGAAGTGTACGAACTCGCGCCCTATCAAATTATGCGCATTGTCAGGCATTCTGTTTTCTCCCGCATGGCAGTTCAAGATGATGCGGCAGACGCCGGATCTTGCCCGACGCGGCCTCTTCGCCCCACGCCGTGACCTTAGCGACGATACGGTCTAGTGTCCGCTCCGCCTTCTTGCCCGCCAGTGCGCATTCCCATACGACAATTACATTCCACCCCGCCTCGCGCCATGCCTCCTCGTTGCGCACGTCGCGCTTGACGTTCTTCGTCCACTTCTCCATCCAGAACGCTACATTCGACTTCGGCATTGTGGAAGTCTTGCACCCGTGCCTGTGCCAAAAACACCCTCGCACATCAACTATCGTTCTGGCCCTGGGGATGACGATGTCCGGCTTGCCGAGATAGCGCTTGTCGCACACCTTGTAACGCCAACCTGCCGCAAACAGCCTCTTGCGAACAAGAAGCTCCGGCTTCGTGTCCTTTCCGCGAATCCTAGACATCAATTCGCTGCGCTGTTCTGGAGTTATTCTATCCATGAAATCACGGTCGTCTCGGCTTTGAATGTTTATCGAATTTCTTAACAGAACTGGTATTGCCCTGCGGAGGCTTCATCCCAGCCTTCGCCCGTTGCTGCTTCTGCATTGCAGCTAGCCGTCTCGTTTTCACCAAACCCATCAGTTCTGCTCCTTATGCCGCACTGCGTTCATTCCTTTGCCTTTTGGGTAGTCCAATACGGCTGCGCCGCATGAACGACCTCCGTTTCGACATCCGCCATTCCCGCAAGTCGTCCGGCCATGCGTTCTGCGAAGTACACCGAACGGTGCTGGCCGCCGGTGCAGCCGAAGGCTACCTGAAGATGGTCGCGGCCATCCTGCAAATATTCGGCAATCGACTGTCGAACCAGCGTCTCCGCAGCATCGAGGAAATAATCGACCTTCTTTTTGAACCTGTCGAAGAAATCGCTGACCGGCTTGTCGCGCCCCGTGTAGCCGCGAAGAGTCTCATCCCAGAACGGATTGGGCATAGCCCGGCAATCGAACACAAAACCGCCGCCGTTGCCGGATTTGTCATCCGGAAGGCCGCGCCTAAATGAAAAGGATACAATCTCCACCTTCATGTCATTCTCCAGCTCCGCCATTTGTATCCTTTGAGTTTCGCTTGCCGCCCAGAAGCTCCTTAAGGCTATTGACGCGCGGCGGATAATTGAACCACTTTACAATCTTTCCAGCCTTGTCCACCTTGACTACATATGTAGGGGGCTGGTAGCTTAATGGCATATAGCAGTAGCTCGGCTCGTCGCCCATGACTTTGGCGTAAACATACTCACCGTCTCTGTAGAAATCATGCTGCACTTTATAGAGGATGAGCGGTTCTTTCCCGTCTTCCTCTTCCTCTTTTGTCAGAGTAAGATCGGCGGTTGCGAACCCTTGCACGAATTCAAGTTCGTGTTGGTCTATGCGTCCTTTCATGTTCGCCACCGCATTCCAGCATTCGGCATCTTCGCCGACAAGAATCCACGCTATTAGCAAGTCGTTATACAGACATTCGCCCCAGTCTCCCCAAGCATGGGAACCTCGTCCGCCTCGGCGCGCCGCATCGCACTTCTTCCCGATTCCCTCGATGTCGCTTTCAGCACGGATAATGCCGTATTTGGCATTGGTTGTCTTGGCATTATGCACCTTCCAGTATTTCAAGGCGTTGAAGAATTGGCTTTTCAGCTTTTCTGCCGCCCCGAAAATATGCCAGTCGTCGCTATTGGTCTCACTCGGCATTCCGTAAAACGCCTTGATAACGCTTTCTATCGCATTCCACTCCTTGCGGATGTCGGCGTCTGTGGCTTTCCTCAGCCAGCTACGCAATTCAAACGGCAACGTGTCGTTCTCTCGATGGCGGAACATCATTTGGTTCACATCAACCCATTTTGGGCCGATGCCGTGAAACAGCAAGAAACCTGCCTCCCATCTGCCGCCTCCAACCTGCTCGACCCCTTCGGGGATGTCTTCTAATTCCGAATGAGTATTAGTGTCTGAATTCGGGCCTCTCAATTTTTCGGCACCTATCATCTCCCCGTCATAAAAAAGTGTCATGTAAAGTGAATGCCCGCCATCTGGTCTATCCTCGCGCACAAAACCGCAGTAATATCGCCCGAACTTGTACATCGGTCTGTCGGCGCCCAGAATCGTCCATGTGTTCGTCGACCCGTTCAGCACAACAGTCACGACTCCATTGCTGAAACGCTCGCCGACGGAAAAATCCAATACACAATGTTCATCCATGTCGCCAAGATATGGGAAGCAGAAGTCGATAGGCGCGTTTAGGCATTCCTTGCCGAGAACAAGGCCATCCGCTGGGCTTTCGATTGCCACTTGCGTCTCTCCATGCCCGATCAAGGCGAACGCCGTAAGCGCCGCCATCAAAGCCATATCCGCTACTTTTCTCATTTTCGTTAGCCCTTATTCCGTTTCCGCCGCCGATGGCACTTACTTGCTCCATTCCCAATAATGGATTGCGATAA
>OCTX012282411.1_pt1 | contig 26488 bp, 24 predicted proteins | sample 1539691 | NCBI WGS metagenome assembly OCTX01 (sample SAMN02144231, study PRJEB22623) | gut metagenome | biome: sheep rumen | host: Ovis aries | place: New Zealand
GACCTCAAGCCCCACGCTCCCCGCATCACCAGCTTCTATATTCCCAAAGACCTCATCGGTGCTGTCATTGGCCCCGGCGGTAAGATTATCCAAGGTATTCAGGCTGAGACCAACACCGTCATCTCTATTGACGAAGACGAACGCGGCGGCAAGGTCGAGATTGCATCCAACAACGGCGACAACATGGCAGCTGCAGTGGCTAAGATTCGCGCCATCGTTGCTCTGCCCGAGGTGGGCGAGACCTATCAGGCTACCGTTAAGAGCCTCATGCCATACGGCTGCTTCGTAGAGTTCATGCCGGGCAAAGAAGGCCTGCTGCATATCTCTGAGATCGACTGGAAGCGCTACGAGACGATGGAAGAAACCGGCATCAAGGAAGGCGACAAGCTGATGATTAAGCTGATGGATGTTGACGAGAAGACCGGTAAGTTCCGTCTGTCGGCACGTGCTCTGAAGGAGAAACCCGAAGGCTATGTAGAGCCCGAGCGTCCTGCTCGTGGTGACCGTGGTCCCCGCCCCGAGCGTCGTGGTCCGCGTCCCGAGCGCAGCGACCGCCCCGAACGTCCCGCCCGTCGTGACCACGACTTCGAAGGTGACGGCGCCCGCCTCGACAAGAGGAGATAGTTGACAATTGATAATTGACAATTGATAGTTGATATTAGAAAAGCCTTGCGGTGATGCAAGGCTTTTCTTTTTTAAGGAGAAAGATTTCGGCATAGAATGCACCCGAGAATGGTTCGGGATTGCATCGGGATTGGCTCGGGAACGGTTCGGTGAAGTCGGGGAAAGATTTCGGCATAGAATGCACCCGAAAATGGCATGTTATGCACCCGAGAATGGTTCGGAATTGCATCGGGGTTTTCTCGGGAATGGCTCGGTGAAGTCGGAGAAAGATTTCGGCATAGAATGCACCCAAAAATGGCATGTTATGCACCCAAAAATGGCATGTTATGCACCCGAGAATGCATATTGATTGCTCATGCCAAAATTTTCACTTAATCTTGCGCTTGTTTAGTTCGCGCTGATAGGCACGGGCAGTCTGGGAATGCTTGGCGTAATTGGATGAGAAGACATGCGTACCCGAGAAATCGGGATTGGCACACATATAGAGATAATCACTCTTTTCGTAATGCAAGACCGCATCCATCACATCAGCCGACACGCAACGTATAGGTCCGGGCGGCAAGCCCAGATTACGATAAGTATTATAGGGTGAGTCAATCTGAAGATGCCTGTTGGTGACACGCCTCATGGAGAAATCCCCCACGGCGAAGATCACCGTCGGGCACGCCTGCAGCAACATATGCTTGCGCAACCGGTTCAAGTACAAGCCGGCGATGATGGGGTGCTCCTGCGCACGATTGGTCTCACTGGCAACGATGCTACCGAGTGTTGCCACCTCGGTAGGCGTAAGCCCTATCTCATCGGCAAGCCGGCGGCGGTCATCATTCCAGAAACGGTTATACTCCTTCTGCATGCGCTCGAACAACTCGTCCACTGACATGGTCCACCACACCTCGTAGGTATCGGGGATAAAGAGGCAGACTGCCGTCTCTTTGGTCAGGCCAAAGCGTCGCATATACTCATCGGATGAGAGGCAGTCGGCGATGGAAGCGGAGTCGCAGCGCAGCTGCTTGGACAGTCTGCCTGCCAGTTGTTCGCGTGTACGAATAGTCATGCGCCAGGATATGCGCACGGGAGTCTGATGGCCGAATTGGAACATCCATATCAGCATCCTATCGCCGATAGCGGGCGCGAGGGTGTAATGACCGGGCAAGACGCGGCGGAAGCCCGCCTTCTTGGCATGGCGGCGCCAACTCCACATGGAAGCCGGATGGTAATCCGCCTCGTCCAGCAGGGTAAGCAGGCTATCCACGGCGATTGTGTCGCGGATATAGAAGTCATGGTTCTCGCCATCGGCTGCCCGGAAGTTCTGCACGCGCAGGTGGTACATAGAGCGTCCGACCACCACCCCTACGGCGATGCCGACAACAGCCAGTATCGCCAGGACTATCAGTCCGTATTTCTTATTCCACTTCATCATCGAGCCAGATGCTCCAGGTAGCGACCATAGGCAGTCTTGATGTCCCGGGCCATTTCACGCAGTTGGTCAGCGGTGATCCAACCGTTACGCCATGCTATTTCTTCGATACAGGCGACATAGAATCCCTGACGGTTCTGGATGGTGGCAATGAAGTTGCCCGCCTCGAGTAGGCTGTCGCAGTTACCAGTGTCGAGCCAAGCGAATCCGCGTCCGAAGAGCTTCACCTGCAGCGTGCCTTCGTCAAGGTAGAGGCGGTTGAGGTCGGTTATCTCGTATTCGCCACGCGCAGAGGGACGGAGCGCAGCGGCTTTTTCGCAAACGGTCTTGTCGTAGAAATAGAGACCGGGCACGGCATAATTGCTCTTGGGCTGCTGGGGTTTTTCCTCCAGCGAGAGGACCTTGCCCTCTGCGTCAAACTCGACGACGCCGTACGCGCGTGGGTCGCTGACCTCGTAGCCGAAGATGCAAGCTCCGCGTCCGATGTTCTTGCTCTGCTGCTTGAGTTCCGCCATGCTGGTAGCGTGCCGGTGTGCAGGGTTGGGTTGGTCGGGCATGGCGTGGTCGGGGTCTAAAGCCATGACGGCGGAACGGAGCATCTTGGTGAAGCCCTGTCCGTAGAAGAGGTTATCGCCCAGGATGAGGCAACCCGGTCCGCCCTCCAGGAAGTCAGCGCCCAAGACAAAAGCCTGTGCCAAGCCATTCGGCACCAGCTGCACCTTATAGCTAAGCCTCATACCCAAGCGGCTACCGTCACCCAAGAGTTCCTCAAACATAGGCAAGTCGCGCGGGGTGGAGATAATCAGCACCTCGCGGATACCCGCCAGCATAAGGGTGGATAAGGGGTAGTAGATCATGGGTTTATCATATACCGGCATGATTTGCTTACTAATGGCTTTTGACAGCGGGTACAACCTGGTTGCACTTCCTCCCGCCAATATGATTCCTTTCATATCGTATCAGTTGTTGGTCTTAGTTTTTGTATTCATTTACGCAATTTAGCCTGCAAAGGTACAAAAAATATTTGAAAACAGAAAAGGAAACAGTAAAAAAGTGCGATTTTTCGGGATTTTCTTGCATAATTCAATGTAAATGTGTATCTTTGCAGGCTAAAAACGAATCGAAACAATGAAAAGGTATCTTGTTTGTTATCTAATCGCCCTATTGAGTATAAGTCCGGCGACAGTTTGTGCCCAGGATCGGGCAGACAATAACCCCGCGGCCGAGAAAGGTATCAGCCGTGACAAATATGATCAGCAAGCCATGTACCTGAGCAGTCAGGTACTCTTCACCAACAAGCTGGGCAAATTGGGTTTATTCGGTATCGGGTATTATCATGCTATTGCGCGCTTTGTACGCACAGGCGGTAAGCTGCATTTGGCCGTCAAGGATATGGGCGATGCGTCGTCGAAGAAGTTAGGTCTGAATGTCACCTACGATTTGGGTGCACAACTGCCCTTGGGCATCGGTAAGGCACGCTTAACGCCCTACGTCACGCCGGATTTGGGCTTCACGTATTTCTTCAACGACGACCGATGGTCGATGCTGAACTACGGCATGTTTGCCGGTATAGAATTGAGCATTCCGGCAGGTGAATCGTCGTTCATCATCGGCGCGGACTATAACCTGCAGGGTATTAGCAAGTTAGGTCGCCGTAACTCAGCAAGCTTCAGCGAAGGCCCTATTCACGGCGTGGGAGCGCATATCGGATTGGCTTTTTAGCGTACAGAGTACAGACCGCTGCGCTGACAGAGTACATGCGGGAAACCGGAGTTAGCATAAAAAAAAATGAACTTTTTTTTGCGTATATCAAAAAAAAATTGTACCTTTGCACGCTAAATGCGTTTAGCGAAAAAAGTAAGACAGAATATATATATATTAGCGCATGAAAAAAATAGTATTTGCTGCACTGGCAGCTTTCGTTTTTGCGCTGGGCATGAATGCACAGTCGTACATGAGTCTGATGGAGTTTCCAAATCCTGTATTACCCGGTCGTATCTTCCTGAAGGATGGAACTGTCAAGGAGTTTGACCGCGTGCTGGTACCCGCTAACTACCAGACTCGTATCAACATCCTGCAAGAAGATGACACCAAGGCTTTCTTCTACGCCACGAACGTAGCAAAATTGGAGATCTGGAACGAAGAAGCCCCCGACCAGGTTTATACCCTCTGTTACTGCGCCGCCAACATCCCCCATATTGGCAGCGTATGGGCCATACTGGACTACGACGGCGAATATGCCTGCACCTATAATATGGCGGAGTCATACAACGTCAACAACGCCGGCCGACTGGTGTACATACACGAACCCGGTGAGTCGAACACCATCATCTTCTACAACAAGCACACCGACCAGTACATCGCTAACTATAACTTCAAGAAGTTAGCCAAGTTCTTCGGCGACGATGCTCAACTATCGGCCGAGATTATGGAGAAGAAGATGGGCGGCGGCAGCGGCAAGCATATTGTGGAGACGTATAAGCCGAAGAAATAGTTGAGTGTTTAGAGTTGAGTGTTGAGTGCAGTTGAGATTTTGGCGAGGCATAGTATTCATGGCGATTTGCAGTATGCTGATGGCATGCGGCAAGACGCAGCCGCAGCGACCGACCTTCAAGAATCGGCCGCAAGCGGCAGATAGCACGGTGGTGGCACTGGTAGAAGTCAACCAACGAATGGCCGCAGACGCCGACAGCCGGCTCGCACGCTATGCAACCGAAGACTACGCGCTGCAAGAAGAAGGGTACTGGGTAAGCGGACTGCATGACATAGAGACCGGCTTCAGTGACAGCACACAGGTCTGCGTCCGGATGCAGGTCTATGATACCGAGGGAAACCTCTACGAAGACCGCCATGAGACTTTCTGCGTGGGTAAGACAGGCGATATGCGGGTGCTGGATCCCGTTCTACGCCAACTGCACAGAGGCGACTCCGTCAGCATACTCGCCCCCTGGTATATGGCTTACGGTAGTCTGGGCAGCCAAGTCGTACCACCCTACACGAACGTCAGAATTGAGCTGAGAGTTTTATAGGTGAGAGAAATTTACTAGTGTTCTAGTGTACTAGTTTTCTAGTGTATTAGTTTGAATCGAAGAGATAGAATCTTGTTAAGAATTGAAATATATGAAGAGATTATTTTTATACATAGTCCTGTTAGGCGTGGCGGTAGCGGGCACGATGATGAGTTGCTCCAGTAACACCTACGCGCGTCAGCTGCGGGCAGAGAAAAAACTCATAGAGGATTACATCAAGCGAAACGGCATCCAAGTCATCTACAAAGAGCCCGAGGTATGGGGCGAGAAAGACTACCTGAAAGTGGAGGGATATGACAACTTCTATTTCCACCTCGTGGACCGCGGCACCACGGATACCGTAGATGTCAAGGCCGCCGACCGCGTGCTGGTTCGCTACAAGAAATACACCTTAGATGAATACAGCGATACCATCAGTTATTGGGGAACCGATGACGGTGGCTACCCTATCACCTTTACCTACGCCGACACCTACGACACCCGTGCCTGCGCTGCTTGGCATGCCGCCATCACGCTGATGAAACGCAGCGGTAGCACCTGCGAAATAATATGCCCCAGCAAATTAGGCTTTGACGCCGACAAGACGAACGTCACCCCCTACGCCTATAAGCTGATGTTCAAGATCAGAAGGTTTTAATTTTCTGGAGAAAATTTATTTAAGATTTAAAATTGAAGATTTAAAATTGAAGATTTATAATAATGAGTTTAGTCAAGAGCATATCCGGTATCCGCGGAACAATAGGCGGTAAGGCCGGCGAGGGGTTGAGTCCCTTGGATATCGTACGTTTCACCGCCGCCTACGCCACGCAGCGCAAGCGGATGGTTCCGGATAACAACAAGATCGTTGTGGGTCGCGATGCCCGTCTGTCGGGCGAGATGGTGGATCTATTGGTATGCGGAACACTGATCGGTATGGGCTACGATGTAGTCAATATCGGTTTGGCCTCCACGCCAACGACCGAGTTAGCCGTTACGGGCGAACAAGCCGCCGGTGGCATCATCCTGACCGCCAGCCATAACCCCAAGGAGTGGAATGCGCTGAAACTGCTGAACGAACACGGCGAGTTTCTCAACGACCAAGAAGGCAAGGAAGTGCTTGCCCTCGCGGCGGAAGATGCTTTCACCTTTGCAGGCGTAGAGGAGTTAGGACACATGAGCCGCAAGGATTACCTGGACTACCATATACAGCAGGTATTGGCGCTGCCGCTGGTTCACAAGGATGCAATAGCGAAAATGAACCTGCGTGTTGCCATCGACTGCGTCAACTCGGTAGGCGGCATTGCCATACCGGCTCTATTGCGCGCGCTGGGCGTGAAGGAAGTGATTGAGTTGAACACAGAGCCGACGGGTCGCTTTGCCCATAACCCCGAACCGCTGCCCAAGCACCTGACTGAGATCAGCGAGCTGATGCGTCAGGGCAAAGCGGATGTAGGTTTTGTGGTAGACCCCGACGTAGACCGACTGGCCATCGTATGCGAGAACGGCGAGATGTTCGTGGAGGAATACACGCTGGTAAGCGTGGCCGATTATGTGCTGAGCCACACCCCGGGTAATACGGTGAGCAACCTATCTTCCACGCGTGCCCTGCGCGATGTGACCCGCGCGCACGGCGGCGAGTATTCGGCTTCCGCCGTAGGCGAAGTGAATGTAGTAGCCGAGATGAAAGCCACCCATGCCGTCATTGGCGGTGAGGGTAACGGTGGCGTCATCTATCCGGCATGCCATTACGGTCGCGATGCGTTGGTGGGTATCGGTCTGTTCCTCTCGGCACTCGCCGAGAAAGGCTGCACCGTAAGCCAATGGAAACAACAGTTACCGTCCTACGAGATCAGCAAGAACCGTATTGAGTTGCAGGAAGGCACCGATGTAGATGCCATCTTAGAGACCATCAAGACCGTCTATAAAGACGAACAGCTCAACACCAAAGATGGCGTGAAGATTGACTTTGAGCGCGGCTGGGTACATCTGCGCAAGTCGAATACCGAACCCATCCTGCGCGTCTATTCCGAAGCCGCCACGATGCTGGAGGCAGACAAACTGGCGGGTATGATTATTGACCGCGTGAATGCGCTGATGTTTGACTGATATGAATATACTGATTACCAACGACGACGGCTGGGGAGCACCGGGTATCATGGCACTTGTGGAGGCCATGAAACCGATTGGCAAGGTGTATGTACTGGCACCGGATAGTGCGCGTAGCGGCTTCAGTAATGCCGTTACAGCCACGACGCACGTCACCCTGCGCCGCGTGGAACAGGCCGACAAGAGTATCGAGGTGTATGTCACCTCCGGCACGCCGAGCGACTGTGTCAAACTGGCTATCAACGTGCTTTTCCGCGGCGACGAGAAAGCCATCGACCTCCTCGTCAGCGGCGTGAACCATGGTTCGAATGCCGCTATCAACAGCATCTATTCCGGAACCATCGGCGCCTGCCTGGTGGCTGCCGAGCACCGGATTCCCGCCATCGGTTTCTCTATCTACGACAACAGCCATGAGGCTGACCTGCAGTATTTCCGTCCCTACCTCGGACAGCTGACCAGACACCTGCTGGACGAAGGTATCCGCCCCGGTATCTGCTACAACATCAACGCGCCGACAGGACAGATCAAAGGTATCCGCTGGACGCGGCAATGCAAGAGCCACTGGGAGAAAGAGATGAAAGAGACCATCCTGGAGAACGGCGAGAGGGGCTATCTGCTCAGCGGCTATATGGTCAACGACGAACCCGAGGCCACCGACACCGACGAGTGGGCACTCTCGCACGGCTATATTAGCATACAGCCCTGTTCACCCGATATGACCTATTATGCAGCGCTTTGACAAATACTGGATTGGGATTGTAGCCGGACTGATTCTGCCGGCTGCTTTTCTGTTGGTCTATATCAGTACCTATAACCTTTGGTACTCGCTACAGACCTTCCAATTCGGTCTGGGCAGCGTGCTCAACAAACTGCTGCAAGTCAGCGTCTTCCCCGACTTGGCACTGGTGTTTGTGTTCTACACCACGGATAGTTTCCGCCTTGCCAAAGGCCTCATCATCGGGGCGATGCCCTATATATTGGCAGCCGTCTATTTTAGCCTATGAAGTATTTTATTCTGGCCGGTGAGGCATCCGGCGATCTGCATGCGTCGGCACTGATACGCGCACTTCGGGCAGAAGACCCCGAAGCGCAGTTTGCCGGCCTGGGCGGCGATAAGATGGCGGGTGAAGGCTGCCGGCTGTATGTGCACTACCGCGAGATGGCGTATATGGGCTACGTAGCGGTGCTGAAGAATCTCGGTAAGATACGCCGTAACTTTCAGACAGCATGTGCAGCCCTGGAGGCCGAGAAGCCCGATGTGCTGATTCTGATCGACTACCCGAGTTTCAACCTGAAGGTAGCCGACCGCTGCAAGCGAGCCCTACCCCACACCAAGATTGTCTATTACATTCCGCCCAAAGTATGGGCATGGAAGAAGTGGCGCGTACATCATATCGCACGCGTTGCAGACGAGGTGTTGGGTATCTTCCCCTTTGAGCCGGATTTCTACCGACAATATGGATACGAATGCACCTACGTGGGCAATCCTACGGTGGATGCTGTGGTCGATTATCGGTTATCGGGCACCGAGACCCCAGAACCGAGAACCCAGAATCGAGAACCCATCATCGCCTTACTGCCGGGTTCGCGTGCAAGCGAGGTGAGTCATTGTCTGCCGCGTATGTTAGAGGCAGCACGGCGGGTAGCCCAAGAACAGGGACTACGTATTGAGGTCGCGGGTGCACCGGGGCTGACGGACGAATTCTATACACCCTTGCTTCACGCCGACGAGAGGCTTACGCGTGACACCTATCATTTACTCACGCGTGCGCGTGCGGCTGTAGTCAATAGCGGCACTGCCACGCTGGAAGCCGCCCTACTCGGTTGCCCCGAGGTGGCAGTCTATCATTTAGCTTTTCCGCATCTATTGGGCCTACTACGGCCTATCGTCTTCCGCACACCGTGGTTCACGCTGGTAAATATCATAGCACGCAAGACGGTTATTCAGGAGTTGTTGGCGTACCTCTTTACCGCCGATAACGTAGCAGCCGAGCTACGTCGTATCCTCAGCGACGAGGCTTATAAAAAAGATATGCTCGCATCGTACGAGCATATCCGAACTATCTTGGGCGACACGCCAGCGGCCAAGGTAGCCGCGCAGCGTATCGTTCGCTTGGTACGTGCTTAGAACGGAAGCACGTATTCCGGTATCATAATCACCTCGAACTCGTTACCCGATTCATCCAGCTGCTTGAGTAGCGCACGGACTGACTCACCGTTAGCCTCTTCGATGGCTTTCTTGTAGTCACGCACGTAGTTCTCACCCCAACGGTAGTACATATACAAGGTGTTCATCCACCAGCCGTTCTGCTCCAGGTCTTCCTCCAGTTCCTTCAGCATGTTCTCTTTCTCCTTCTGCAGGTCGGTGGCCAACGGTCCGTCCCAGATGATGTTCTTCACCTCCTCGTGGATGATAGCCACCAGGCGGGTCTGCTTGTCGGGGTCGGTATCGAAGTACATCACCAGTTGGGCATTCGGTACGGGCAGTTTGCTCATCACACCGTAGCAGCCTACGCCGTACGATCCACCCTCACGCTCGCGTATCGACTCCAGATAACGGGTCGAGAGGATACGACCGATGAGTTCCATATTCACATCGTTGGCCATGGTGTAAGGTATATCGTACGAGTTGTAGCAGATGTAGTTGCTGGCGGTCTTGGTTTGCATATCGCGGGTGAAGATGTTCGCCTTGCGGCCATCCACAACACGGATACCACGGTCGATGAAATGCTCGCGCTTGGACGATGTCTTCATACCACCTATCCAGCGGCAGATCAGGTCCTGCACCTTGGGGTCGTTGGGGTTGATGTTACCTACAAACATCCAGGTGAAGTCAGCGGGGTTCTTGAAGCGCTCTTTGTAGAACTTCAGGGCTACATCCAGGTTCACCTTCTTGGCGGTCTCTTCGTTCATCAGCACCATACGCGGCGAGTAGTTGCAACGCATGGCAGTAATGGAGTCACGCCAGATAGCCTTATGGTTGGTAGCCTTGTTGACAAGTTGCTGTTGCAGCAGTTGCATCAGGGTATTGAATGCTTCTTCGTCGCGCCGCGGAGCTGTGAAGCCCAGATAGACGAGTTGCAGCATAGTCTCGAAATCGCGCACGGTGGTGCTACCGCTGACGTTCTCGCCATATTCCGATATCGAGAAGTCGGTGCTGCACTGCTTGCCGGAGAGTGCTTTCTGCAGGTCGGTCATCGACATATCGCCGTAGCCCATGAAGGATACAGCCGAGGTAGCCAGTTCAGCCGAAGGCAGGTCGGCTACGTTCTCTACGAGCGAAGTACCGCCTTCAGAGAAAGCGCGCAGGCGGATCTCATCCTGCTTGTACTCGGTGGGCATGAACACAACTTTCACGCCATTGGATAGTAACCACTCGGTGGTACCGATCGAGTCGTTGCGGAATACCTTCTTTATCTTACCGGGCTTGGGAGCTTTCTGAACGAGCGACTCACGGGCAGCCTCTACCTTCGGTGCTTCGATAGCCAAGTCCTTGCGAGCGTTGAGCATAGCGAGTGCTTCTGCCTCGCTGGGTGTGGTGACACCTTCCTTGTCGCAGCCCTGCAGGCTGACGATGATATTCTCGTCGGTGAAATACGACTGTACACGCTGGTTTACCATATCCAACGACAGCATCGGCAGCATCTTCTTCATCGTCTCATACTCCCATTCGATACCGGGCATATAGGATCCATCCAGGAAGTTATTGATACATACCTGCGCCAGGCGGATGTTCTTGCGGGCAGCACGCTCGTTGTAAGCACTCTCATACTCGGAGAGCATTTCCTGCTGTGCGCGGTCTAACTCAGCCTGCGTAAAACCGTAACGGCGCATCTTCTCCAGTTGCTCCAGTAACAGTTGGTAGGCTGCCTTTTCTTGCCCGTCCTTAGCAGCAACGAAACCCATAAAGGCATCTTTACGCTTCACCAGGTTCGTGTAATAAGCCGCACCGCCCTGTATGGGAGAGTTGGGTTTGAGTGTCAGCTCGTTCATACGCTCGGCTACCATCTTATAGACCAGTTCATCAACGGCATCGATGAGGTATTCCTGCATGGTGCCCTTCACTTGTGCGGGCAGTTCATCGTGTTTGAAGATGACGCGGGCGGTCGTGCTCTGTGCCTCCTTATCCTTCACTATAGCGATGATGGGTTCCTTGTTATCATCCACCGAATAGAGGGGACGCTCACCACGATTCGCGCGCGCAGGCACGTTTTTCCATAAGGCCTTGATTTTAGCCTCAATCTTGTCAACATCAATATCACCGACTACGATGATAGCTTGGTTGTCGGGTCCATACCACTTGTGGTAGTAGTCGCGCAGCGCCTGGTAGGCGAAGTTGTTGATGACAGCCGTATCACCAATCACATCACGCTTGGCATACTGACTGCCCGGGTACATCTTCCGGTTTCCCTCTTTCCACATACGGCGGCTGGCTGTTGCGCCGGTACGCCACTCTTCGCGGATGACGCCACGCTCGGCATCAATCTCTTCGTCCAGCAGCGACAGACCGCAAGCCCAGTCGTGCATGACGAGCAGCGCCGAGTCGATGATTCCCTCGCGGATGGTAGGCACGTCGCTCAAGCGATAGACCGTCTTGTCAAGCGAGGTATAAGCGTTGATGTTACCGCCAAAACTTACGCCGACGGACTCGAAGTAGTTGATGATACCCTTCCCGGGGAAGTGTTCAGTACCATTGAATGCCATGTGCTCCAGGAAGTGAGCCAGACCGTTCTGGTGGTCCTCCTCCAGGATAGCACCTACAGCTTGCGCGATATGAAAATCGCAACGCTGCTTGGGCATCTCGTTGTGACGAATGTAATAGGTCAAGCCGTTATCCAGATGACCGATCCGGACGGCAGAGTCCACCGGTATAGCGGGCATCGTCTGGGCTGACAAACTGCATGTTGCGGCTACGAAAGCCACAAATAGAATGAATTTTTTCATGCTTCTGTATTTTGGGGTTCTTTTGTTTCGGGTGTATCTGTTTTGGTTTCTTGGGCACTCGCCGTTTCGTTGAGTTCCATCACCTCGTCGCCGCGGCTCTTCCACGGACGCGGACCGAGTATGCGTTCTACATCTTCGGAGGTAATGACCTCACGCTCGACGAGCAGTGCGGCCAGGGCATGATGTTCGGCAGCATGCTCGGTCAGTATCTTCTTCGCACGATCCATCTCCGAGGCAATCATCTTCCTCACCTCGTCGTCAATGACTTGTGCTGTGTGCTCGGAATAGGGTTTCTCGAAGTAGTTCTGCTGCCCTGTGGAGTCGTAGTAACAGAGGTTCTTGAGTTGCTCAGACATACCGTAGTAGGCTACCATGGCATAGGCCTGCTTATTAACTTTCTCCAGGTCGTTGAGGGCGCCGGTACCGGTCTGGTGGAGGAACACCTCCTCGGCAGCCCTACCGCCCAGGGTCGCACACATCTCATCCCGGAGGTGTTCGGCGGTGACGAGTTGCCGTTCTTCAGGCAGGTACCAAGCGGCACCCAGAGCCACTCCGCGCGGCACGATGGTCACCTTAACCAGGGGGTTCGCCCACTGCAAGAGCCAGCTGACGGTTGCATGCCCCGCCTCGTGGCAGGCGACGGCCCGTTTCTCGTCCTCGGTCATGATCTTGGTCTTGCGCTCCAAGCCGCCGATGATACGATCCACGGCATCCATGAAGTCCTGCTTGCCCACACTGGTATGACCGTTACGGGCAGCTATCAGCGCCGCCTCGTTGCACACGTTGGCAATATCCGCACCGCTGAATCCGGGAGTCTGCTTGGCGAGGAAATTGATATCCAGGGTATCGTCGGTCTTGATGGGTTTGAGGTGCACACCGAATATCTCCTTGCGTTCCTTGAGGTCGGGCAGCTCGACGTGTATCTGACGGTCGAAACGTCCGGCACGCAACAGAGCACTATCCAGCACATCGGCGCGGTTGGTGGCAGCCAGGATGATGACGCCCGAGTTAGTACCAAAACCGTCCATCTCGGTGAGCAACTGATTGAGCGTTGACTCGCGCTCGTCGTTACCGCCGGTGAGCACATTCTTGCCGCGGGCACGACCTACGGCATCTATCTCATCGATGAAGATGATAGACGGTGCTTTCTCCTTAGCCTGACGGAACAGGTCACGCACACGACTGGCACCTACGCCTACGAACATCTCTACGAAGTCGGAACCCGACATCGAGAAGAAGGGTACATCCGCCTCGCCGGCAACAGCTTTCGCCAGCAGCGTCTTACCCGTACCCGGAGGGCCTACGAGCAAGGCACCCTTGGGTATCTTACCACCCAGCTCGGTGTATTTCTCGGGGTTCTTCAGGAAGGCTACAATCTCCTGCACCTCCTCTTTGGCACCCTCCAGACCGGCAACGTCCTTGAAGGTCACCTTGTCCTTCTTGTCTTTATCAAAGAGCTGCGCCTTGGCTCGCCCTACGCCGAATATACCGCCGTTCATAGCATTGCCAATACCGCGGTTCATCCATATAAAGAAGGCAAAGATGAGTATCCACGGTAATATATTGACGGCTATGATATACCACATATCTTTCGATTTCTTGAACGATATGTCAATAGCTGCCTCGCTGCGCGCCTTGCGCTGCGTATTGATATCCTGCAGGTACTCCGTAAAGACTACCACCGACGGTATCAGTGCCGTCAGTTCACCTTTGACATTCTCGCCCGTCTCGGCGCTGCCGAAGACCACGGTATAGTTCTCGGGGCGTATCCAAGCGGTAGCGGTATTATCATCATAGATGACAATACGGCTGACCATGCCTTGCTCGATGTAAGCCTGAAACTTGGTATAACTCAAATCCTTCTGTACTCGCCTACCCTCCTTGCTATTGGGGTCCATGAACAGCGAGGCCACAAAGAAGATGAGCGTTGCAAAGAACAACCACTGCATCCACTTAAACTGTGGCTTCTGGTTGTTATTATTCTTGTTATCACCTCCGGCATTGCCATTGCGGCCGGGAGTTCGGTTGTCTTGATTATTCTCCATTATTGTATTCGAACGTCTCGTTTTCTTTTAAACTCACACTTCTTCATACTCTGTCACCTTGCCGTCCGCCCACAAGGTCTCGATGCTGTAGAAGTCGCGCACCGGGCGCAGCATGATGTGAACAAAAATTGTGCCATAGTCCATCGCTATCCACTCGGCGTTGTCCTTACCGTCGATAGCCAAGGGGTGAACGTGCGTGGTAGTACGTACGTAATCGTCTATCTCATCCACGATGGCATTGACCTGGGTATTAGAGCTGCCTTCGGCTATAATCATATACTCCACCGGTGCCTCCTTAATGCGTTTTAAATCAATGGATACGATGCGGTGTCCTTTCTTATTGCGGATTCCCTCCACAATGGTTTCCAACAGTTTTTTGGTTGATGGTTCTCTCATAGTTTGATTAAAATATCGAATTTGGGCGCAAAGGTACAAAAAATATTTGACATCTGCAAATAAAAAGCGAAAAAAATAGTTTGGCACACTTTTTGTATGGCAAGAAACGTTGTCGTAACGCAACGATGGTACAAAAATGAATCATTATTTAAATCATGTGATATGCAAACAACCGTAGATATTCGCGAGCTTCAAGAGCGCATTGAGCGCGAGAGTTCTTTCGTGGACGCCCTGTCGATGGGTATGAATCAAGTCATCGTAGGTCAGAAACATCTGGTAGAAAGTCTTCTCATTGGCCTTCTGTCGGATGGGCACCTGTTGCTGGAAGGTGTTCCGGGTCTGGCTAAGACACTTGCCATCCGAACCTTAGCTGACCTGATCAAGGCTGACTTCAGCCGTATTCAGTTCACCCCCGACCTGTTACCTGCCGATGTTATCGGTACCCAGATCTATTCGCAGAAGAGCGAGGAGTTTAAGGTTAAGAGAGGCCCTATCTTTGCCAACTTCGTATTGGCCGATGAGATTAACCGTGCGCCGGCTAAGGTGCAATCGGCTCTGCTCGAGGCTATGCAGGAACGCCAAGTCACCATTGGCGATAACACCTACAAACTGGACGACCCCTTCCTGGTGCTGGCAACCCAGAACCCCATCGAACAAGAGGGAACCTACCCGCTGCCTGAGGCACAGACAGACCGTTTCATGCTCAAGGTTGTCATCGGCTACCCCAAGAAGGACGAAGAGCAACAGATCATCCGCCAGAACATCACCGGCGAGAAGAAACAGGTGCTACCCATCCTCTCGACCGAAGATATCCGCAAGGCGCGCGAGATCGTACGCATGGTCTATCTGGACGAGAAGATCGAGAAATACATCGTCGATTTAGTCTTTGCCACCCGTCAGCCTAAGGAGTATGGACTGGAGAAACTGGAACCGATGATTCAGTTCGGTGGCAGTCCGCGTGCCAGCATCAACCTGGCTCTGGCTGCCCGCGCCTACGCCTTCATCCACCGCCGCGGCTACGTCATACCCGAAGATGTGCGCGCCGTGTGCTACGACGTGCTGCGTCACCGTATCGGACTGACCTACGAGGCAGAGGCCAACAACCTCACTGCAGAAGATATTATCACCGAAGTCCTCAATGCCGTGCAAGTCCCTTAAAATGTTGTTTACGTAGTTTGCGTAGCTTACGAAAATAACGAAAACTACGAAAACTACGAAAACTACGAAAAAAACGTCATTTATGACCAGTGAAGAACTATTAAAACGGGTACGGAAGATTGAGATTAAGACGCGGTCCTTGTCGCGCAACATCTTCGCCGGCGAATACCACAGCCAGTTCAAGGGGCGTGGTATGGCCTTCTCGGAGGTACGTGAGTACCAGCCGGGCGATGATGTGCGCACCATTGACTGGAACGTTACCGCCCGACTCAACAAACCTTATATTAAGGTGTTCGAGGAGGAACGCGAGCTCACTGTGATGCTGCTGGTCGATGTGTCCGGTAGCCGCGACTTCGGCACCGTGGGCGACTTCAAGCGTGACCGCATGGCGGAGATAGCCGCCACACTCGCCTTCTCAACCATTGAGAACAACGATAAGGTCGGCGTCATCTTCTTCTCTGACCGGATAGAGAAATTCATTCCGCCCAAGAAGGGTAAGACACACGTGCTGCATATCATTCGCGAACTGCTCTCATTCGAGCCCGAATCGCATGGCACGAATATAGCCAACGCCCTGCAGTACTTCTCCAATGCCATCAAACGTCGCTCGACGGCTTTCCTCATATCCGATTTCATCGTCGCTTCGCCCGAGGCTATTACTGCGATGGAGAAACCACTGCTCATCGCCGGTAACCGTCATGACATGCACGCCATACGGCTCTACGACCCCGTAGATGCCGCGTTGCCGAATATCGGACTGATTCAGCTGCACGATGCCGAGACCGGACGCAATCATTGGGTGAATACCTCGCTCAGCAGCGTGCGTCAGGCCTATAGCCGCCGCTGGCAGCAGAACACCGAACGACTCGACGACCTGCTACTACGTACCGGCACCAACCATATATCCATGCGTACCGACGAAGACTATGTGAAGAAGCTGATGCAACTCTTCAAGAGTTGAGAGTTCTTTAGTTTACTAGTGTATTAGTGTTCTAGTGTACTAGTTCAAACCGATAACCTCGGGGCCCCCGACACGGCTTTGCCGTGGTGGGGAAAGCGGAAGCATCGGTCGCCCGTCGATTTAGCGTAGCGGTATCGACCATAGCGACCCGATTGCTGAACGCGCACGAGAACCCATTAACCATTATATTGTATATTGATGCTTAATCTATTATTAGCCATATTCGTTTCGGCAGCGGTGGATTCCACCACGCTGATGATTGGTGACCAGACCGACCTGCACCTGGAGGCTGTCTATGACAACAGCCAGTCGGTCGCAATGCCCGTCTTCGGAGCCGAACTCATCCCCGGCATCGAAATCGTTCGCCGTACGCCCGTGGATACCGTTACCAAGAACAATCAGACGACCCTGCGGCAAGACCTGACGCTGACCTCGTTTAGCGATTCGCTTTTCTATATTGAGCCTATCGCCTTCCCCGCCGGCAGCGACACGTTCTACAGCGAAGCCATCAGCCTCAACTTCATACAGCCCTTTGAGATCGACACTGCCCTTGCCATCACCGATATCAAGGATATACAGAAAGCCCCCATCTGGTGGTGGGGAATCATCCGATGGATATTACTGGGTGTTCTGGCGTTGGCATTGGCCATCGGTGCTTACTTCGGCTGGAAATGGCTGAAGAGCCGCCGTGAACCCCAAGCAGAAGCCCCCGAACCCGAACTGCTCCGGCCCGCCGAAGAGGTGGCACTGGAGAAACTCGACCTCATCCGACAGGATAAGATCTGGCAGGAAGGACGTACCAAACAGTATCACACCGAACTCACCGACGTCATCCGCGAGTATATCGGTCGCCGCTTCATGATTCGCAGCAACGAAAAGACCTCCGACGAGACGCTGCGCGCACTACAACCCGTCATGAAAGAGCAAAAGGAACTCTTCGGCTCCCTCAAATCCATGCTGCAACTCGCCGACCTGGTTAAGTTCGCCAAATGGACTGCCACACCCGAAGAGAACGAACGTTCGCTGCGTACCGCCTACGATTTTGTGCACGATACCACCCCTGTGGAAGAAACAAGTGAGAGTGAGAATAAATTGTAAATAATTTGTCAAATCGTAAATTGTCCAATCGTAAATCAATATGACTTTTGCCAATCCCGGATATTTATTCTTTCTGCTGCTACTCATTCCGATGGCAGCCTGGTATATCTATCGGTTGCATCAGCACGAAGCCACCCTGCAGGTCAGCAGCACCGATGCCTTCACAGGTGACGGATGGCATAACTACCTGATACATGTACCGTTTGTATTACGCTTGCTGGCAGTTGCTTTTCTGTCAATCGCTTTGGCGCGCCCGCAACTAACCAACCGTTGGCAGCAGGAAAGCACCGAGGGTATCGACATCATGATGGCACTGGATATCTCCGGCACCATGCTGGCTGAAGACCTACGTCCTACGCGTCTGGAAGCCGCCAAACAGGTTGCTTCACAATTCGTCTTAGAGCGACCCAACGACCAGATCGGTCTGGTCGTCTTCGCCGGCGAGAGTTTCACGCAGTGCCCCCTGACCACCGACCATGCCGTGCTGGTCAACCTCTTCCGCGCCGTAGAATACGGCATGATAGAAGACGGCACTGCTATCGGACTGGGCCTGGCAAATGCCGTCAACCGCATGAAGGACTCACCTACCAAGTCCAAAGTCATCATCCTACTGACCGACGGAAGCAACAACCGAGGCGATATTGACCCCCAGACGGCAGCCCGCATCGCACAGACCTATGGCATCCGAATCTATGCCATTGGTGTAGGCTCGTACGGACAGTCATACGCTACCATACAGACGCCTTACGGACCGCGACGGGTCACCGTCAACGGCGAGTTCGACGAGAACACCCTGCGACAGGTAGCACAAACCACCGGCGGCGAGTATTTCCGAGCTACAGACAACAACTCACTGCAGCGTATCTACGAGCAGATTGACCGCCTTGAGAAGACCAAACTGCGTGTTCGCGAATACAGCAAACGCAGCGAGAACTTCCTGCCCTGGCTACTGGGCGCACTGCTCTGCCTCCTGCTCGATATCCTTATCCGCCATTTTGCCCTGAGAACCATCGCCCAATCGTAGTTGGGAATTTAAGGAATTTAAAATTTAAGATTTAAGATTTAAAATTAAATCGTCAATCATCAATAAATCGTAAATAAAACTAAATCGTAAATAAATCGTCAAATCGTAAATCGTCAAATCGTAAATCGTTAAATCGTCCAATCGTCAATAATATCATGTTTAGATTTGCAAATATCGACCTACTCTGGCTACTGATGCTCATACCGGTGTTCGTAGCTGCCTATATAGCCCTCACGGTACGCAAGCGCCGCCAGCTACGCGAGTTGGGCGAGAGCCGGCTGGTCAGCCGCCTCATGCCGGATGCCTCGCACACAAGACCCGCTCTGAAGTTCAGCCTAATGCTCATGGCCTTCGCGCTACTCATCATCGCAGCCGCGCGACCGCAGTTCGGACAGAAGGAAGAAACCGTCAAACGGCAGGGTATTGAGGTCATCATCGCCCTGGATATATCCAACTCCATGCTCGCAGAGGACGTTGCTCCTTCGCGTCTGGACCGCGCCAAACAGATGCTCAGCAAGATGATAGACCAGATGGTCAACGATAAGATCGGTCTCGTCGTCTTTGCCGGCGAGAGCTACATCCAGCTGCCCATCACCTGTGACTATGTATCCGCCAAGACCTTTCTGAACTCCATCACACCGGCACTCATTCAGACGCAGGGAACCGCCATCGGCAAGGCTATTCAGACCTCCATCACCGCCTTCGGAGCACCCGAGAGCGAAGCCGGCAGGGCTATTGTCATCATCACCGACGGCGAGAACCACGAAGATGAAGCCGACCATATGGCCAAGAAAGCCTATGAGATGGGCATTCAGGTCAACGTCATCGGTATCGGCAAACCCGAGGGACAACCTATTCCCATACCCGGTACCGGCAACTACATGAAGGACCGCGCAGGCAACGTGGTAGTCAGCCGGCTCAACGAAGATATGTGCCGCTCCATCGCCAAGGAAGGGCACGGTATCTACGTACGCTGCGACAACACCAACTCCGCCATGAATGCCCTAGAGAAACAACTCGACCAACTGGCTAAAACCGATATCCAGACCACCACCTTTACCGACTACAACGAGCAGTACCAATCCTTTGCCCTCATCGCGCTGCTACTACTCGTCATCGAGTTCTTTATCCTGGCACGCCAAAACCGCACCATCACACGGCTGAATATCTTCGGCGAGAACAAACTGCGCCACCTAACCCTACTGGCACTATGCATCGCCCCCTTGGCACTCAACCTCAGCCCCCTACACGCACAGCGCGAGGCACCGCAGATTCGGCGCGGCAACCACGACTACCGTAATCAGGATTTCACCGAGGCGGAGGTCAACTACCGACGCGCTTTGGAGAGCAACGATTCTTCCTTTGTGGCGCACTATAACCTGGGTAACGCACTCATGCGGCAGGATAAATACGGCGATGCTGCTAAGGCCTACGCCGAGGCGCTGGACGACTATCGCAAAGACCACCTAACCGACTCCATCGCGCTGGCGCATACGTTCCATAATATGGGTAACGCACTGTTCGGCACGCAGAACTACGGACCTGCCGTCGAGGCGTACAAAGAGGCTCTGCGACTCAACCCTTCCGACAACGACACACGTTACAACCTCGTCAAAGCCTTAGAGATGCTCAAAGAACAGCAACAGCAACAGCAGCAGCAAAACCAACAGAATAAAGACCAACAGCAGCAAAACCAAGACCAGCAACAACAGCAGCAACAAGAACAACAACAGCAAGAGCAGCAGCAACAAGAGCAACAACAAGAACAACAGCAACAAGAGCAGCAAGACCCGCAGCAAATCGATAAGGAAACAGCCGAGCAAATCCTGCAAGCCCTTGAGCAAAACGAACAGGAAACACAAGAGAAAGTCAACCTACAGCGTCAGCAAGGCCAAAAACGCCGTGTTGAGAAGAACTGGTAATAGTATTAATTGACAGTTGATAATTGACAGTTGATAATTGACAATTGACATTTTATTAGTAGCATGAAACGAATAGCATCCATATTCATCATCCTCAGCATCGCTCTTATGGGCTTTGCTGATGATGTTGTTTTTCAGGCCAATGCCCCTAAACAGGTGGTTCAAGGCCAGCCTTTCCAACTAACCTATACCATCAACCAACGAGCGGGAAATATCGAACCACCCGAGTTCACCGGCTTTGACTACCTGGCGGGGCCATACACCTCGACCTCACAGTCATCTACCTTTGTCAATGGCAAGTTCACCTCAACCTACCAGCAGCAGTACACCTACACGCTGAAGGCACAGAAAGAGGGAACCTTCACCCTGGGGCCCGCTACCATTAAGGTGGGCAGCAAGCAGTTCACCTCCAATGGCGTACGCCTCACCGTCCTGCCGCCCGACAAAGATGAACCCGCCGCAACAGAGGGCGGCAACCGAGGAAGTCAGCAACCCTCGCAGAGTGCGCAAGCCACAACGGGGAACGGAGATATATTCCTGCGCACCATCGTCACGAAATCTCGCCCCTACGAACAGGAGGCACTGACACTGAGCTACAAACTCTATGTCACCGGTCTTGACATACGCGGTTTTACCGAGAAAACATCCATACCCGATTTCACGGGCTTCTTCAAGCAGGATCTCGACCAGCAGAACATCCAGTTCGAGTTGGAGCACTACAACAACCGCAACTACCAGGTAGCCACTATCTACCAAACACTGCTCTACCCGCAACACAGCGGCGACATCGTCATCCCCGCGGCCTCCTTTGAGGCTATTATCCTCATGCCTAACACGCGCCGGCGTTCCTTCTTTGACGATGCGTATATACAGGCCACCAAGACGCTGCAGGCGCCCTCCGTCACCATTCATGTCAATGCCCTGCCTACCGGCAAACCCGCCGGATACAGTGGCGGCGTCGGACGCTTCACACTCAATGCCTCCATCAGCGACACCACAATCGCTACCAACGATGCCGTCACGCTAAAGGTTGAGATTAAGGGTGCCGGCAACCTCAAACTACTCAAGACACCCGCCATTGACTGGCCTGAGGGATTTGAAGCTTATGACCCCAAGGTCAATAATAACTTCAAGACAACGGCCTCCGGCATATCGGGCAGCAAGACCATTGAGTACCTCGCCATCGCGCGTAACAGTGGTACCTATACCCTACCCGCACTCACCTTCGCGTACTTCGACACCGAGTCCGGACAGTATCGCACACTCCGCACACAGGATTATACTATCCGCGTGAAAAAGGGTGCCGGCGATGCCGCCTCACCCGCCGCTGTCAATGACTATACTGCACCGCGTCAGGAGGACATCAAGGAACTCGGCTCCGACATCCGTTATATCTATACCGGCGAGCTAAGGACACCTCGCACCGACTCCTCGTTTGGCACCTTCTGGGCTTCGCCGCGAGGACTATGCCTGCTCTACCTGCTGCCCACAATCATTGCCGCAGCTATCTTTATACTGATGCTCAAACGCATCCGCGAGAACGCCGACATGACACGTGTTCGCTACCGCCGCGCCAACAAGGTGGCACAGAAACGCCTCAAACAGGCTCGGCAACTCATGCAGCAAGACCGGAAAGAAGCTTTCTACGAGGAAATCGAGCATGCCGCTTTCTCCTACCTCAGCGACCGACTATCTATCCCCACGGCTGACCTTAACAAAGACAATATTGCCGATATCCTGCGCCGTAAAGGTTGCCCCGAAAACGACATCACCGAGGTGCTCGACCTGCTCTCCAACGCCGAGTTCGCACGCTATGCGCCCTCCGCCGGACACGAGATGAATACCCTATACGACCGCACAGCCGAACTCATCAACCGCCTCGAAAATCAGAAACTGTAACAATCTTAAATCTTAAATCTTAAATTTTAAATCTTAAATTTTAAAAATGCTAACATTTTTAATCATCCTTTCCACCCTCTTCGCCGACGCCAACAGCGAATACGCCGCCGGCAACTACGCTGAGGCTGCCGAACTATACGAACAGGCTCTGACACAGACACCTGCTGCCGAAGTCTATTACAACCTCGGTAACGCACGCTTCAAACAAGGCGAACTGGCGCAAGCAATCCTCGCCTACGAACGCTGCCTCCGTATCAATCCCCGCATGAAGGATGCTCGCCACAACCTGCTCTTTGCCCAGTCACGCATTCAGGATAACATACACGACAACGATAACTTCTTCCTGCGCAAATGGTACCTGACTATCCGCAACAGCCTCAGCCTGTCCGCTTGGGCTACGATCAGTGTCGTCTGCTTCCTGCTATTCCTGACGGGCATACTGCTCTTTGCCCTTTCACGCGAGATAGCCATCCGCAAGACGGCTTTCTACCTCTCGCTTGTCATGCTGCTGGTTGCTGCCTTATCCTTCACCCACGCGTGGGGCTTGCACCAACGCGATACCCTGCGCGAGGAAGCCATCATCACACAGGGCATCGTCAATGCCAAGTCCTCGCCCGACCGCTCCGGCACCGACCTCTTTACCCTGCACGAAGGCACTAAGGTACGCGTTCGCGAGACACTGGGCGAATGGTGTCGCATTCACGTAGGCAACTACGATGGCTGGATCTTACTCACCAACCTGGAACGAATCTGATCACCCGGCGATCACCCGGCCCCCCTTACCGCATCGCTGCCCTGAATCAAATTTGACACGATGACACCGATTGATACCATTATCCGCTCGTTTGAGCCTATCAGTTTGGCACAAATGGAGAGTGTGAAGTTGATGAACCGCATCGACACCAAGTTCGTGGTGCCCCTGGCGGTTCTACCGGCTATCCTACAGGCGGCTGAGGCGGATTATTACGCCCAACAGATCGACGGCAAACGCATCGCTACCTACGACACCATGTATTACGACACCGACTCGCTCGATATGTACCTTCGCCACCACGACCGACAACTCGTGCGGCAGAAGATACGCATCAGACAGTATGTCGATAGCCACCTGACCTTCCTCGAAATCAAGCGCAAAAACAACAAGGGACGCACCAACAAGAAACGCATCATTGTGCCGGGCTTTGACATCACAGCCGATACACCAAGCGTGCTCAAGCACAAGCGAAAAGATGACGAACCGGTCACCGTTGAGACCTTCATTGACGCCAAGAGCCGGTACCGCTGGACGGACATCAGTCCGCACCTCCGGACCAAGTTCCGGCGCATCACACTGGTCAACAAGGCCAAAACCGAACGGCTGACCATTGATATGAACTTGCAGTGGGATAATGTGCTGAACGGCGAAAAGAAGACCTACCCCAATCTGGTCATCATCGAACTCAAACGCGATGGCAATGTAACCAGCCCCATGATGGACATCATGCTCACCCATCGCATCAAACCACTGAAAATAAGCAAGTACTGCATCGGTATCGCCCTTACCACACCCGGCATCAAGCAAAACCGATTCAAGAAGAAAATCCGGTTAATAGAAAAAATACTAAATGAATCGTAAATAAATCGTCAAATCGTCAATCGTCAAATCGTCAATCATCAATAAATCGTAAATAAATCGTCCAATCGTAAATCGTCAAATCGTAAATAGTATGATGTTTTTCCAAGTTGATTTAGCCAACCCCACGTTGGAGTTCCTGACGGATGATCCGTCTATCGCTGCACGCTTCGGCACCAGCGACAGTATCTCGTATGTCATTCATAACATTGCTGAATTTATGCATGTGAGTGAAGACTTCATCGCCATGCCGCTGATGTTCCTCTTTAACCTGTTGGTCGCTTGGGCGCTCATCTACGGTATCTACTATCGCTACAGCCGCCGGCGCGACTACTATGTGCAGTTCATGCTCTTCTCCAGCGGCATGTTCCTGCTGCTGTGGCTCATGCAGATACTCGATATCCAGACTGGATTCGTGCTCGGTCTGTTTGCTATCTTCGGCATGATTCGTTACCGCACCGAGACCGTGCCTATTCGCGAGATGAACTATATGTTCCTCATCATCGCCCTCTCGGTCATCAACTCCCTGAGCCTCAAGGCCGACGGACTGGCTTGGTACCTGCTGCTGATAGCCAACGCGATGATGCTCGCCTTAGCATGGGGCTTCGAACTATGGAACGGACGCAAACGACTCTCTACCAAGATCATCCTCTACGAGAAAATCGAAAACATCAAGCCCCAAAACCGAGCTGCACTCATCGCGGACCTTAAGGAACGTACAGGACTCGAGGTTATCGATGTAGAGATCGGACATATCGATTTCCTACGAGACGTAGCTTATATCAAGATGACCTACCCCCTCGAGAAAGGCAAAACCGTTAATAGTATCGACCAAATAACAAAATTCAGATGATAAAATCTATCCACACGCGATTCCTCGCCCTACTTATAGCCTTGGCAGTCTGCACCTTAGCGCACGCCGTGGACTATGACTCCGAAGCTGCCACCACCACACAAGCGGCACAACTACGCTTCGGCGCTGAGTTCAACAAAAAATGGCGCAACGGACTGCGATTAGGCATCTGCCAGGAATTGCGTTTCGATGTCTATAACTCCGCTGTCGGCCCCCATTTCCGCAGGTCATACACCACGCTTGATCTTGGCTATAAACCCATTGAGTTTGTCAAATTCGATGCGGGATATACGCTGCGTATCCTCGGACCCGACAGCACCTGGTCTGCCACCAAAAAAGCCGACCCCAACGAGTGGATTCGACACCGCGTCTTCTTCAGCGTCACCGGCTCTTATACCTTCGACTACGCCAAGATATACCTGCGCGAACGCTTGCAATTGGATATGCGGACGGATAGCGTGAACCTGCTGGAGAAAAATAAATACAATTTGGTCTTGCGCAGCAAACTCGGTACGGAGTTTATCATTCCCAGCAAGCCCGTAAAACCCTATCTGTGGGTCGAACTCATCAACACGCTCAATGCACCCGAATATCGGCAGAAGAACGGACACCAGTTCATCACCGATGTACGCGCACAAGCCGGCGTCAAATGGCGCGTCAGCAGACTCAGCAGCCTCGACTTCTTCTACCGCTTTACCTATGGCTACGACCGCGACATCAATATCACCAAGAAGAAAGGCTACATCGAACTGACCGAGGAAACACTGTATATGCACTCCATAGGCATAACCTACCACCTCGACTGGTAAACAACACAAGCAACACCAACTACGCTAACTACAAGCAATCATGAAAAGATTTTTAACCATCTCTATCCTTTTCTCGATACTCGCTTCGCTCTCGGCGCAGAGCCTTCTCACGCCCGAGCAACTCGCCAAACGCGAGAAAAAGAAGAACCTGACGGTCAAAGAATGGAACACCGACGCCAAGACCAACACGCGCTGGCTCGACCGCATTAAGATATACGATGACCAGGGGCGTTGTATTGAGGAGATTGAGTACGCCACTTACGGCCAGAAATGGCGTATCACCAGCACCTACGACGATGTTACCGGCAAAGTCATTGAGGAGGTCGAGTACAACGACCGAAACCGTCCTGTGCGTATCCGCAAATACGAATGGAACGCCGATGGCACCAAGGCGAAACAGTACAATTACTTACCCAACGGCAAGCTCTATTCCGTCAAGGTGTACGAGTACATCTTCTCCGACAAATAACCTCCCCTTCCGATAACCGATACTTTGGCCGTTAGCCGATACCCTATCCCCCCTTGAAAGCTGAAGCGATTAAGCCACACAGAGAAATGTCCGGTGGACATTTCGAGGAGTAAGTGTGGCGCGCGAGTTTCGGCAGTCCCTCA
>OCTX012261345.1_pt1 | contig 26481 bp, 23 predicted proteins | sample 1539691 | NCBI WGS metagenome assembly OCTX01 (sample SAMN02144231, study PRJEB22623) | gut metagenome | biome: sheep rumen | host: Ovis aries | place: New Zealand
GAAATCGCTCTATGAGGTGACGGACAAAAGCGAGGTGTACTCGCCCAAGCCTTCCGCGGTATCGTGGGATCCTGATTTTTCGGTGTATGTGAGGTGATTTGTGTGAAACAGGTCTTTAATCCTTATCTTCCTTCTGGACTTTTCCTTCCCGGGCAGATAAGACTTTTGTATATTTTTACAGAAAAATGCCGCGTTTGCCTGAATATATGTTATAATAATTCTGTATTGGCCGGCTGATTTGGGCCGGAAAAGAGAATTGTTCCAATGAAAGGGGGAACGTGGTATGCAGGATTTTTTCAGAAGTGCAGTTGATCTCTGCACCAACGCGGGCGGTAAGATCGTCCTTGCCATCATCGTCTTCATCGTCGGACGAATCGTGATCAGTAAGATCATGGACGTCGTCGGGAAGATCAAAGGGCTCTCAAAGATAGACCCGACAGCGGCATCTTTCTTTAAAAACGCGATCCGCATCGGCCTCTATGTGATCCTGGTCGTCACAATTATCAGCATTCTCGGCGTGCCGATGGCGTCCGTCGTGGCGGTGATTGCCTCCTGCGGCGTCGCGGTCGGCCTGGCTCTGCAGGGCGCTCTCAGCAACCTGGCAGGCGGCATCATGCTTCTTATATTCAGGCCGTTTGCGGTCGGCGACTATATCGTCGGCGCCGGCGAGGAGGGCGTTGTCAAGGAGATCGGCCTCTTCTACACGGTCCTCCTGACGGTCGACAACAAGAGAGTGACCATCCCGAACAGCGCTCTGACCGGCGGAAATGTGACGGACGTCACGGCCGAAGCGACCAGACGCGTCGACCTGACCTTCAACGTGGCAGGCTCCGTGCCGATCGCGGAAGCGCAGCAGGTCATGCTGGGCGTCATGAACGCGAACGCCAAGGTCCTTCAGAATCCGGCTCCGTTCGCTTCCCCGCTCTGCGGCATCCCGGGCGGCCTCCAGTACACGGTCCGCGCATGGTGCGCGACGGCGGATTACTGGGACGTCTATTTTGCCCTGATGCAGGATATCCCGACAGCGCTCGGCGAGAACAACATCGGCGGACCGTCGTCTCCGGTGTCGATCAGCAAGTAAGAGGGTTTTATTTTAAAAATGAAGACCTGTCCGAGGGGAGTTCGGGCAGGTCTTTTTGATTACTGCGAAGAAATCAGGTCACAGCAAAAAAATTGTACAGTTTCATCGTTCGGATGTCCTCCTTCGAGATCTTCAGGCTCTCGCGGAGGGCGTCATCTTCTTTCAGAGGCTTTTTGGAGAAGAGCATTTTCAGGGCAACCGGCATCAGCGGGCGGGAGGAGATTCCGTTCCAGAGGCCCCACTTTGTATCGGAGTCCATGAAAGGAGCCAGAATCTGCACGCTGCCGTGTTCCATCGGATTTGTCTGGTGAACAACTTCGATGATGGAGAGCGCGTCAAAATGCTTGATGTAGCCGGTATAGGTGTTCTCACATTGCTGATAGCGGTCGTAATCTTTGAAATTCATATACATGATCAGCTTGTACTGGTTGACGTCCGTGGGGGAGAGGATGTCGCAGACACTCCGGTTGATATTGCGGATCCGCCCGTCATAGTAGTAGGCATAAAAACGGTGCAGCCCCCGGAAAAAGGCAGGGTCCACCTCGTGTTCTTCCGCTGCGAGGGCTTCGTGCTTGAGGAGAAGCTGGTCAACGTGAACATGAAGCACTTTTGCGATCTCATAGAGTGTTTCGATGTCTATGACGATATCGCCTTTTTCATATTTGGAGATGGTCGCCTTGCTTTTGTAGACGGCGGCGGCCAGCTCTTCCAGTGTCATGCCCCGGTTTGCCCGGAAATAACGGATCCTCTTGCCGGTTTCCACGCTGATCTCTGACATTTGCGATCCTCCTGAGTGAACAACAGATAATCTTTCCAAAATGTACCATGAAATGCAGACCATGTCAATTTGGGGTTTCAGGGGATGAGAAATGCAGCCGTCGTCAGAATTGATTATTTGATGACACGGCGGAGGTTTTACGAAGAGCAGCTGATTTTGGCAGCTTTTTTGATCGATTTTTCTCCCTGAAATAGATTTTCAGGCAACGGAGTTTCGCGGGACGAAACAAGTGGCTTTTTGACTTGTCGGTTCAATTTGCTATAATGCAGTCAATGGAACTGAGCTGCGCAGCCGGATCTGAAAATGAAAATCTATCAGCGATACAAGCTAACGGAGGGAATTCATGAGTAAAGCAAATGTCAAAAAGATCGGGCTGTGGAACATCGTAGGCCTGGGTGTCGGCGGAGCGGTCGGTTCGGGAATCTTCGTCACCCTTGGTTCCGCAATCGAAAAAACGGGGCGGTCGATCCTGCCCATCACTGTTATCTGTGTCTTCTACATGCTGCTTGCCTATTGGTACAACCTCGGCATGTCCGGCATCTTCGTGATTGACGGCGGCGATTACAGCATGAAAGGCATGCTGCTTCCTCCGATTCTCACGGGTTACGGCGGATGGACAAATGTTATCTGGGCATTCGGTTTTACCGGCTATTCGCTGGCACTGACCAGTTATCTGGGTAATCTTTTCCCGGTGGTGGCTGATCACAGCAAGCTGGTCAGCTCGATTGTCCTGACGCTGTTTTTCCTGCTCTCCATGAAGGGCAATCGAATCGTAACCTTATTCCAGAATGTTGCTACGGCGCTCCTGGTGGTTGCTCTGGTTCTCTTCGTTGTTATCGGCATTCCGAATGTCAATGCGGCGGATTTCTTCAATGCAGCTCATGACGGCGGATTCTTCCACGGCGGCTTCGGCGGCATGATCAGCGCGATCGCGATCATGGGCTGGGCCTGCCAGGGAACGACGATGGGACCGGTCGGCGTTGTCCCGATCACAAAGAACCCGAAGCGCACGATTCCGATGGGCATTCTGGTCACCTGCGTGGTTGTCTCCGTTGTGTACGGCCTGATGTCCTACGTTGCTTCCGGAGTACTTCCGTATGAGCAGATTGCCGGCCAGAACCTGAGTGTTACGGCGGCAGCCATCATGCCGCAAGGGCTTTTTGCATTCTTCGTCATCGGAGGCGGCATCTGTGCGATTATTTCCTCCTTCCTGGCGGTGCTTGCCATGATCCGCGAGCCGCTCTCTCACATGGCGGATGACGGCTGGTTCCCGGCGGTGTTCCGCACCAAGAGCAAGGACGGATATCCCTACTTTTGCTTCCTGCTGACCTACATCGTCGCGCTTGTGCCGATCCTGACCGGAATGAGTGTGGGCAATGCCATCAGTATGCTCATGATCCCCACAATGCTGATCAATGTTTATCTGAACGCTGCCTGCATGATCATCCCGAAAAAGTATCCGGAACAGTTCGCGAAGCGCTCCATCAAGATGCCGGTATGGCTGTTTAATGCATGCAGCATTCTGGGCGGATTCTGTGCGGCGGTGGTCGCCATCACGCTGTTCAAGGATCTTACGGTGCAGGATGCGATCGTTGCGGCCGGCGTCATCATCATCCCGCTGATCTTCTCCGCAATTGCGCTTAAGACCGGCTCCGTCAGTGCGAAAGATCTGGACGCTAAGCGCCAGGAAATCATAGATGCCGCTCTTGAAGCGGATAAATAATCAGAACAGTCAAGGACAAAGGAGGTACAACATGTATAATTTTGATGAAATCATTGATCGCACCCACACAAACGCTCTGAATACAGATGGTTTCCGCGGTTATATATTCCATGCGGGCCCGGAAAAAGTTTTCCCCTACGCGGATGACGAATTTGTCCGTATGTGGGTAGCGGACATGGAGTTCGCTGTCGCACCGGAAATCTGCGATGCACTCAAGGCGCGCATCGACCGCCGCATCTTCGGCTACACCGGCGTCTATGATGACGAGTATTATCAGTCGTTCAACAAGTGGTGCGTCGACCACTACGACTGGACGGTTCCGAAGGAAGAGCTGACGTTCTCGCCCGGCATCATTCCGGCTCTGTTCCAGCTCGTCGAGACACTCTGCGCAAAGGATGAGAAGGTGATCATCAATACACCGTCCTACGGATATTTTGCGCACGCTGCGGAATACAACCATGTAGAATTCATGATGTCTCCGCTGAAGCGGGATGAGAAGGGGCATTTCACACTGGATCTTGAGAATTTTGAAAAATGCGCTGCCGATCCGAAGGCCAAGCTTGTCATTTTCTGCAACCCGCACAACCCGACCGGCCGCATGTGGACGGAGGAAGAGCTCTCCGGCGTTGCTAAGATCGTGGAGAAATACAATCTCTGGATCATCTCCGACGAGATCCACTGTGACCTGATCCGCGCCGGCAAGAAGCATATCCCGATGGCGAAAGTGATGACGGATTATCCGAAGCTGATCACCTGCATGTCCGCCAGCAAAACCTTTAATATGGCCGGCCTGCAGTTCTCGAACATCATCATTCGGGACCCGGCGACCAGAGCGGAGTTTATCGCTGCGGACAAGATCGGCGGTTTTGTGAACCCGCTGTCCCTCGCCGGTCAGAAGGCCGCTTACGATGTGGGCGGAGCCTGGCACGAGGAGATGAAGGCGTACCTGGACGAGAACTTCCGGTTCCTGAAGCAGTTCCTGGACGAAAATCTGCCGAAGGCCGTGATGGAGATTCCGGAGGCAACATATCTCGCATGGGTTGATCTGTCCGCATACTTTGATAAGGACGACGACCTTCCTTCGTTCTTTGCCTACAAGGCGGGGGTCCTGTTGGAAGGCGGCGATTCGCTTTTCGTCGGCAATGCAAACCGCTTTATCCGCTTGAATCTTGCAATGCCGCGCTCTATAATCAAGACAGGTCTTGAGCGCATGAGAGACGCCATTACGGCAAAAAACGCCTGAAAGGAAGGATATTGTTATGAAGATGATAGAGACGAAAAATGCTCCTGCCGCGATCGGCCCGTATTCCCAGGGCTTTGAAGTGAACGGCATCATCCACACCTCCGGCCAGATCCCGGTGGATCCGGCGACCGGAGCGATCCCGGAAGGCATCGCTGCCCAGGCAGAACAGAGCTGCAAAAATGTCGGAGCGATCCTTGAAGCCGGCGGAAGCTCTTTCGAGAAGGTTTTTAAGACGACCTGCTTCCTCGCGGATATGGGTGATTTCGCGGCTTTCAATGAAGTGTATGCCCGGTTTTTCACAGGCCGGCCGGCCCGCAGCTGTGTCGCGGTCCGCACCCTGCCGAAGGGCGTGCTCTGCGAGATAGAAGCAATCGCTGAGAAATAAATCTGTAAAATGACCCCCCTAAAAGAGAGGAACCGTACGCAGCCGTGCGGGGCCTCTCTTTTTTGCGCGGCGGCAGTGTGGTATAATAAAGGTTCAAGCGGAGGTGCGCAGAAAGATAGCAGATACAGGAATGACTATTATCAAAGGAGAAGAGATGGGACGCAAGAATAAGAAAAAGAAGGAGGAAGCTGTAAGTTACGGGGCTGTGGCGCTGTCGGGGTATATTTATCAGACGCTGTACGCGATCGTGGTCAGTCTGAAGGAATCCGGGTGAGACCGAATCAAGATGGAGCCGGTCACCGCTATGGGGAAAGTGGATATCATGCTTTATGCTTCTGATGATGGGGCATGTGATGCGGTCAAGATCACTTTGTCAGAAGGTAAAAAACCATATAAGAAAATACAGGTAAAAAAGAGAAGCGGGTATGTCACCCCCGGAGAAATCAAACAGTGGGTTGAAGAACTGAGAGGCGATGACCCGGCTGAGTTTTATGAGGTGTGCCTGTTTGGAGAGGAGGGCTTTGACAGAGGTTCATTGCCGGATAATGTCACGGTAAAAAGCAATAATTTCGAGTCGGTTGAGGATTCTGTAAGGGGCGCGATCGCTGAATACTGTTTAGAATTAAAAGCCAAAGACTGGTCTTTAAGGGATCTGGAAGATGCCTATGCCAGACTCTTTTTGATGCTGATGAAAAACAGCATAAAAAAGGAGGAGGTCAAAAGAACGCAGATCATTGAAGAACTGAAAAATATGCTGAAATATTCACCGAACAATCGGGCTGCGGTTATCAAATGGACCAGCGAGAGAATGTTCAGGGAAAATCCCCGCTACATGAGGGACATAACACCGGATCGTCTTGACAGGCGCGGCAAAAGAATTTCCAGGAAACCGCCTGTGCTCAAGCCGGAAGAATTTCCTGCCGTGCGTACGGAAAAATCCGATGAACAGTTCAACCTGTTTGATTATTTAAAAAAACATGTCCGGGATGAGCGGGTGTCAAGGCATATTTTCCTGTCTGCCACATCCGGAGGCGGAAAATCAACATATCTCTACTATTTGTGGAGAGAATATCTGCGTGAAGATGAGAAATTTATCCCAATCTATGTTCCTCTGTATGAAATCAAAGGTTCTGTCAAACAGTATATTGTAAGTCACTATCTGGAATATGCAAACGTTGTTGATTTTATTTGGCTCAAAGATTCATTTTCACAAACGCCGTATCACATAATACTGTTTCTGGACGGGTATAATGAGCTGGCTGCCAATATTGATGAGGCGGTCAGGGAGGAGATTAAGGAATTTTTTGAGATAAAGAATATTACGGTAATCATAACATCCAGGGAAGTCGGCAATCCGTTCGGTAAGGAAATAACCGCACTCGAAATGTGTGATCTGAATACCACTCAGATAACGGCGTTTCTGGGAGGCCATAAAGAATACCTGCCGAAGGATAATTATGAGGGGATGCTGACGAATCCGTTTATGTTGGAAATGGTTATCAAGGCTTTCGGAGGCAGACGAATTGTCAGCATTGATCAGATCTCGAAAGAGCAGGTTCTTCAGAAGTTTATAGATAAGCAGATGAAGTCGATCGAGATGACTGCCGAACAGAAGATTTTTCTGGATGTAGTGCTGCCTCTTGCCGTTATGAGACTTGATGAAGACTTCCACAAAGGGGATGTTATTTATGCGGATCCAAAGCTGTATGAGGACTCTACTTTTGATAAGGCTGTTCAGTCCGTTCAGCAGAATATCGGAAAATATAGGACGCTGATTAGAAAGTATCAACCGAAACACAGTACAAGAAATTATACAGCTGCGGTCAGTGAGGCAGGAGACATTACAGGCTGGCTGTGCGATGCGGGAAAGGCTCTTGAAATATTCAGTCCCGATTCCGAGAAGGGTGAGGAAGTCATCTGGGATCATGAAATTTACAGAGATTATTATACGGCGAGAGGTTATGCGATCTATGCGGCGTTTAATCAGGATGCGGAAGATCATGTATACAATCTGGCCCGGCAGGTCAATTACAGATATCCGGAACCGGATAAAATGAAGCCGAAAACGGATAAAGTCATAAGGGGCTATCATGTGCGAAAAGCGCAGATGTTTATTGATATGGTCGATTTACATATCAAGGAGCATAACTATCTGAATAAGCCGCCTCTGAAAAAGATGAAAGAGACCGCTGTTTACCGCAGACTGACCAGAGATGTCGCATTCATTTATGAGGATCTTGATGATATCAACATGGCAGCGGCTGCAGAACTCAGCATGCAGTATTATTTCGATGACATGGATAAGTATCAATCGGATAGTAAGTATGATTACGAAAAAAAGGATAGGAGATATGCGGATGCCGGGTACAGCCTTTCAGGTCTTGCCTATAATTTCAGCCATAAAGTGATTCCTAAAGAGCTGAAAGGGTATTATCAGAAAAGGGGGCAGGAGGTGCTGAACCGTGCAGAGACTATTTTCAACAAACTTGAGGAGATTAATTCAGAGGTGTTGAAGGACAAGACGGTCAGAGACGACCTGTTAAAATATCGCGGTAATTTAGCAGCCAATATTTACAGCCGTTACAGAAAAGACAAGAATGCCGTGAGTATTGAGAAAGAGGAAAGAACAGACGGAGAAAAGAGAGAAACAGAACTGGAGAAGGCCCGCAAACTTCATAAAGAGAATCTGGAAGAACGGCGTAAAATACGGGCTGAGATCACAGAAGACATTGACAACAGAATTGCACAGTCCTGTCTCGGAATTGCTACAAGTTATTATATGCTGGGGGAATATCCTGAAGCCATTAAATACAATAAAAGGGGGATAAAGGAGGCAGCAGAAAATGCTGATGCACTGAAATACAGGGCTTATACAAACATCATCGGCGCCTATGCAAAGATGCCGGCATATACGGAGGACGATATTGCGGATATGGTGAAATGTCTTAAAAAAGCACTTCGGCTTGCAAATAGCGGGAAGATCCGTAATTATTACGCTGATGATATTAAAAAGAGCCTTGAGACGATAAAGAGCAATATGACCGAGGAACAGAAGAAATCCCGGCGAAAAGATCTGGAAATAATCGATGCAGGGATGGCAGTTCTGGCCGGCGAGAGTTACAATTCAGGGAATAAACAATGAGGAGGCCCGGTTTGAAAAATAGAATCTTATTATCCTGCCCGGACGCCGGCTTGCCGCAAAAAGAGCGCATAAAAGCTCTGGAAGATACGATCGCTGTCTGGATCCGGTCGGAAGCTCTTAATGAGCTGGTCAGATTGTTCGGCGGAAATGTCCCGGAGGGATCCCTCAAAGAGCAAATCGAATATTGTAACGGTTTTTCGGAAGTCTGGAACTATCGCAAAAAGAAGGCAAACGGCGGAGAGCGATGGCTGGTGCAGGAAGATGAATTCATCAAAGAGCACAGTGCCACCATCATGGAGCATATGGGGCAGCTGGGGCTGACAGGTATTACGGAACCTTGCTGCAAACCGGAGTATGTTCTGCCTCTGGGAGGGGCCCGCATGTCCAATCTGGACAGGTGCCTCGCGGCTGAGGAGGTGTGCCGGCAGTATCCGGACGAAGCTGTTTCGGTGATTGCGCTGACAGGTATGCGTCCCATCAATGAGATTGAGCGGCCGTTTCTGGCGCATTACGCGCCGGAGGCGCAGACGGAGTATGACGCTGTGTGCGGCGGGATCGAAAAAGCGTTTCATTTGCCGGAGGATGCGGGGACGGAAGAAGTTCATTTTAATGAAAATATAAATCTCTCCTGGGCGGAGCGGCATTATGACAATGCCCGGCGGATGATCCATGTGTTGTCGGCGCCGAGCACAGATTCGGAGCGGAGAGCCAACAGTATGGATACCTTCCGGTTCTTTCTGGAAAAGTATCAGCCGAAGCCCGGATCGCGGATCCTTCTGGTTACGTCCTGCGTATATGTGCCGTTCCAGCTTATGAAATTTATGGATCTTGCGCTCGAAAATGATTTTTACGTCGAGTGTATTGGAAACCGGGATTATGCGCATTCACCGGCGGTCCTGAATGCGGCGTCCTATCTGCAGGAGTTGAAGGCTGCCATCAATGCGGTGCATGCGCTGGCGGAAAAATATTTTTAAGGAGGAAGAAAACATGTCAAAAACATATCACTATGACGATTATCTTGAGATGTCCGATGCTCTGCCGTTTGAGCAGGCAGATCGTATCTCATGCATGCTCCTTGACAATGCGAACACGGGGGACGAGGACTTTGCGGAACTGTGGGAAGACTTCATGAAGGTCGCAGTCCGCTACGCAAATGTCCGGGGGAACTGGAAACTTTTCCCGCGCGGGCAGAGGAAACACACGGACGATGAACGCACAGCCTGTCACGATGCGGTTTTAAGCCATCTGAACGGCATCACAAGATACATGGAAATGCAGGGCTGGGACACCAAATGGCGGGACGAGCTCGGCAGGGACGAGAGGCTGCACAGAAAGAGGCTGGGCGATTTCGCCTGCTTCATGGCATATGTGTACAGTGTGATTGCAAGGTGAAAAATTCTCTGATTCGCGAAAAATTTGCCCGGGCGGGGCATGCCCCGGGTGTTGACAAGGGCAGCCCGGGCAGGCGATAATGGCAGTATGCAACACCTGAACATAATGACTTTTTCCCGAAAGAGGAGATGACTGCAAGATGGATAAATTATTGTACGGAGCTGCTTATTATGACGAATACATGCCTTACGAGCGCTGCGAGAAGGATGCGGAGATGATGGTGAAGGCCGGCATGAACGTGGTCCGCATCGCGGAGTCCACCTGGGGAACCTGTGAGCCGCATGACGGGGTCTTTGATTTCTCGCATGTTGAGCATGTGTGCGACGTGATGGAGAAACACGGAATCTCCGTCATTGTCGGGACGCCGACCTATGCGGTGCCGACCTGGCTCGCGAGAAAATACCCGGAGATCATCGCGGAGACCGCGGACGGACCTGGCCGTTACGGGACCCGCCAGAATATGGACATCACGAACCCGATCTACCTGAGCTACGCGAACCGCGTGATCCGGAAGCTCCTGGAGGTGACCGCGCACAGAAAATGCGTGATCGGGTTCCAGATCGACAACGAGACGAAATATTACGGGGTTGCGGGCAGGCATGTGCAGGAGGGGTTCATTTCCTGGCTGAAGGAGAAGTTCCACGGCGACGTCGAGGAGATGAATGCGGCTTTCGGACTCGACTACTGGAGCAACCGGGTGAACAGCTGGGAGGATTTTCCGGACGTGAGAGGCACGATCAACTGGTCGCTCGCGGCGGAGTTCGACCGCTACCGCAGGCAGCTGGTGACGGATTTCCTCGGCTGGCAGGCCTCCGTGGTGCGGGAGTACAAGCGGGAGGACCAGTTCATCACGCACAACCTTGATTTCGGCTGGCGCGATTACTCTTACGGCGTGCAGCCGGACTGCGAGCACAATAAGGTCGCGCAGCACCTGACGGTGGCGGGCTGCGATATTTATCACCCGAGCCAGAACGAGCTGACCGGCGAGGAGATCGCGTTCGGCGGCGACATCATCCGCAGCCTCAAAAATGACAACTACCTCGTGCTGGAGACGGAAGCGCAGGGGTATCCCTGGTGGACGCCGTATCCGGGACAGCTGTACCTGCAGGCGATGAGCCACGTCGCGAGCGGCGCCGGCATGGTCGAGTACTGGCACTGGCACTCGATTCACAACTCCTTCGAGACCTACTGGAAGGGTGTCCTGAGTCATGACCTTGAGGAAAATGCGGTCTACCGCGAAGCCTCCCTCGTCGGAAACACCTGGAAGCGGCTCGGCGATCACCTGGCCGGTCTCAAAAAGAAAAATAAAGCCGCGATCCTCGTCAGCAACTCGGCCTACACCGCGCTGAGTCTTTTCAGGATCGACGCGGTCAGCGGCGACAGCGGAACGCTGAATTACAATGATGTGCTGCGGCCGATCTACAACAGCCTGTTCCACATGAATGCGGAGTGCGATATCATTTTTAAGAACAACCCGCGGCTCGAGGAGTACGATCTCCTCGTCGTGCCGGCGCTCTATGCGGTTCCGGACAGGACGGTCGAGCGGATCCGGAAGTCCGTGGAGAACGGAGGGATCCTTGTCACGACCTTCAAGACCGCGTTCAGCGATGAAAATATGAAAGTCTGGGCAGACCTGCAGCCCCACGGGCTGACGGAGGTCTGCGGCGCGAGCTACCAGACGTTCGCGTTCCTGACCGGGGAGTCGCGGCTGTCCATGTTCGCGGAACTTCTCACGCCCAACGATGCGGGCGGAGAGAAGACCGAGGTGCTGATGAAATACGATAACCCGGCCTGGAGCGGTTATGCGGCGGCCGTTTACCACCGTTACGGGAAAGGCGCGGCCTTCTATCTCGGCGCCATGCCGGACAGGGAAAAGCTGGAAGAGATCCTTGCGCGGGCCGTGCGGGAGGCCGGGATCGAGCTTCCGCCGGCTTTTGTGCCGCGTGAGAGTGCGGATTCGGCGGAGAACTGGGTGAAGAAGACACCGGAAGCCCTGGCTGCCCATACGGTGGCGGTGCGGAAGGGCGTGAACCGGCTCGGGAAGACGGTGACGTTTTACCTGAACTATTCCGCATGGACGCAGGAAGGCGTGCATGCGGGGGCTGACGGCGTGAACCTTATTGACGGCGCGGCTGTGAAAAACGGGGATAAGATCGTCCTTGCGCCGTGGGCTCTTGCGGTGGTGGAGAGCTGATTTCCGGATCCTCGGCGGAGCGGACGCAGGTATCGTAGAGGGAAGCGCTGCGCACGCTCTCGTCGATCGCGTCTCCGAAACCTTTCAGTGCGTCGAAGGGAGCGAAGATCTTGGCTCTCTTCCCGCAGTCCATTGCGGGGTGGCGGATGCGGAAGCGGTCGGTGCGGGCGTGCCTGGGCCGTCCGGCGAGGAAGGCTTCCTTGTATTTGAAGTCTGAGGGCATTGGCATATATCCGATTGAATTCATATAGGGCTCCTGGTGATGAGGTTCAGGGACGGTTCCCACCGCCCGCCTTTGGCGGGCTCCCAGGAACCGTCCCCCGGGTTCCCATAGGCGGCAGGGACGGTTCTTGTGCTTCGATTCTCGCTGAGAATCGAACCGCTTAGAACCGTCCCCTCCGCCTGGAACCGTCCCCTCCGCCTGGAACCGTCCCCTCCGCCTAGAACTGTCCCCTCTCTTTTCAGGCCTTGTGGCCGCCGATCTGGAGGTTCCGCTCGAGGGTGGTGGCGCCGTCAAGCAGGTCCTTGCCGGTGAAGACGGCGTTCGGGCCGTATTTTCGGCGCACTTTCAGCATGGCGCGCTGGATGCGTCGTTCGCGTTCGAGCGCGTCGTAGTCGGTGAACAGGTTCAGCTGGTAAATGCCGTCGTCGACGGAGGTCATGCCGGCGCAGACGCCGAGACGGCGGAAGAGAAGCAGGCGGCCCACCTTTGCGTCGAACTGGGCGAGGACCGCGTCTGTGACGGTCTTTGTGCTGTTGGTCCGTTCGGGCAGGCGCACGGTCCCGCCCGAGTGGGCAGGATGGAGACGGCCGTAGAAGTCGATGGCGAGGGGGCCGTCGTAGGAGGGGCAGGCCTCAAGGGACTTGTAGTCATAGCTGACCCACCAGGTGAAGACGGGGCTCACGAGGTTCTTCAGGAAGAGGTCCGCGCAAAGCGAGTCGAGCATCTCCGCGAAGACGATCCGGGCCTCGCTGTAGCGGTAAGGGCGGGGCAGGACCTGGCCGTTTGAGAGGCTGTGGCTGTCCGTTTTGTAGCTCTTGATGTCCCGCATCGTGACCGGCTCGATGCCCCAGGCGTGGTCGATGAGGATCTCGCCGTCGATCCCGAAGGTCTTGTAGAACCATTCTTCGTCATAGCGGCTCCGCTCGGCGACTTCGCCCATCGTGAACATTGAGGCGCGGGCGAGGCGGCGGGCTTTGCCGGGCCCGATCTGCCAGAAATCCGTGAGGGGCCTGTGGTCCCAGAGCAGGAATTTGTAGCTGTCTTCATTTAACTCCGCGATACGGACGCCGTCCCTGTCGGCCGGGGCCTTTTTGGCGACGATGTCCATGGCGACCTTGGCGAGATAGAGGTTGGTGCCGATCCCGCAGGTCGCGGTGATGCCGGTCTCCCGGAGGACCGCCCGGATCATGCGCATGGCCATGAGGCGCGCGGGGTGGATCTGCTCGATGAGAGCGTCCGCCTCGTAAAAATGCAGATAGGGCGTGCAGTCGATGAAACTCTCGTCGATCGAGTAGACGTGGATATCCTCCGGAGCGGCGTAGTTCAGGAAGACGGAGTTGATCCGGGAGGAGACCCGGATGTACTCCGCCATCCGCGGAACCGCGGTGATATAGTCGACGCGGCAGCGGTGATCCGCCTCGTAGCGGGCGATGGCCTGCTTGGCCTCGAAGAGGCGGGGACGGCCGGGAACGCCCTTGGCTTTGAGGGAGGGTGAGACGGCGAGGCAGATCGTCTGGTCGGAGCGGCTCGGGTCGGCGACCAGAAGGTCGGTCTTCAGAGGGTCGAGGCCGCGGGCGACGCATTCCACGGAGGCGTAAAAGCTTTTCATGTCGATCGCGATGTAAATGTGCTCCATGGCAGCCTCCGCAGCTTTGGATGCGCAGTCAGAGAGAGCCGGCACTGTCGCCGATCCTGCCCATGAACTTCCGGTCGGGGTTCAGGGGGAGATCGTTGAGCGGGAGGCCGGATTTTTTCATTTCCGCGAGCTTGATGGCGAGGAGATTTACGTTGACGTCCAGCGCGGAGGCCGCGGAGACGATATCCTGCCCGGAGCGGAGCAGCTCGAGGAGGGCCTCGTCATCGATCAGCAGGTTGGCGGCGAAGAGATTGGCCTCGTACTCGGTCTCGTCGGTGATGTCGAAGAGCTCCATCTCGACGAGGCGGCGGCTTCGCCCGCACTCATCCTTTCCCAGCCGGTCACGGTGCAGGAGCACGTGGCCGAGCTCGTGGGCGCAGGTCATGCGCTGCATTTCCCGGCTCATATTCTGATTGATGAAAATGAAATAATTGTTCAGTATATTCGCACAGAAGCCTTTCTGCACCTTCGTGTCGAGAAAGCGGACGGAGTATCCGAGCAGGCCGGCGAGCGCAAAAGGATCGCGTGTGCGGTACTTTTCGGCCAGCTTTTTCGGGAGGGTGAACAGTTTCTCGTTCATGGAGGCCCCTCCGTCAGTCGGCCGCGGGGCCGGCTTCATCTTCCCGGTAAGGCCGGTTCACATACTTGCGGTTGTTCTTCTTGGCCTCCCAGTAGGCCTCCTGCATGGCCTGCATGATCGCGTCCATATCCTCCTCGGCCATCTCGCCGCCGGCCCACATCGCGGAGAGGTCGGCGACCATATCCCAGGCCTGGGCGGCTCCGCGGCTGCCGTAGCGCTCGTTTGCGCGCAGGACGAAGGAGGCGTTCTCATCGAGGAGAGCGGCCTCATCCACGCCGAGCGCCTCGGCGAGCCTGGTGTAGGTGCTGCGCTTCCTGGGGAGCCGGCAGCCGAGCTCATAGTTCTGGATCGTGCGGAGGGAGAGGCCGGCCGCTTTGGCGAGGGCGCTCTGGGAGAGCTGCCGGGCGGCGCGGGCGGTTTTTAATTTTTCGGCGAAGTCCATGAAGATTTCCCTTTCTGATGTTCGTAAAATATGCAACTTATGCGTATATGATAGGATAAAATGCGAAAGATGTCAAGGGGAGAAAGAAAAAAGTTTCGCAAAACGCGAAACTTTAATGCGTTGAATCGACGCAATCGGGGACGGTTCTCCGCAGAGGAGAACCGTCCCCGGGGTACCGTCAGTAGTGGACCACGTCGGAGGCGGCGCGAATCGCGGCGAGGACCGGGGCCGCCTCCGGGGAGGAGAAGCAGCGGAAGGTCGTCTCCGGGACCAGCGGGCGGAGGGCCTCAAGGTTCCCCTCCCTGAGGTATGTGCGCACGGTCGAGGCGCTGATCGCCCGGCCGTCCGCCTCCAGGCGGGGGATGATCACGCAGGCAACCCCGGCCTTCGGCAGCTCCGCGGCCATGATCTCGTTGTAGAGACCGGTCACGACACTGGTCTTCTCCTCGCCGACGTAGCGGCGGGTGATGTGAAGGGCCTCCGCGATCTTCGTAAAGACCGCGATGTCGAGCCGCGCGTGCCCGCCGATGACGGCGGCCTCATCCTTCAGGAAATAGCTCGGGAAGGTCGCGCTCGAGATAATGTAGGGGCCGCTCTCGTGGTAAATGATATTCTTTATGTGGGCTGTGCCCTCCATGATAAGGCGTTTCCGGAGCGCGAACGGGACCAGCGAGGCGTCCTCGCTCACCATGAAGAGGTGGAGGATATCGCACTCGGCGGCCGCCCGCTCGACGAGATACAGGTGGCCGTTTGTGAACGGGTTCGCGTTCATGACGACGGCGCCGACGGTCTTTGGGGGTTCATTTTCCGGAAATGCGGCGCGCGACTCATCCGCAAGCCTTGCCAGATAGCCTGAGAAGCCGTTCCGCCGGTTCTCCATGAAGACGAGCGTGCCGTCGACGCGGGCGATCTCGTAGAACCCGAGGTCCCCGAAGAACTTCGCGGAGTCCGTCTTCGTGTAGAGGAAGAGATGGAGGCAGCCGCGGCTGATCTGGTACTCAATGAGGTGCGTCACGATCCGGTTCAGGAGGCCCTCGCCCTGGTGGTCATGGCTCACGGCGAAGCAGCGGAGGGTATTTTTGAAGCAGGAGCCCGTCGCGACGACGTTGTAGTCGTCGTCGAACATCGCGCAGATGTAGTCGAGGTTCGCGTCGCGTTTGATCCCCTCCGCGACGAGGAGCCTGTCGACCATGGCGAGAACGGTCTTCTCGTTCGGCTTCACTTCGGAAATGAAATAATCGGACATTATGTTAACCCTTTCATGCTGAGAGAGATGCGCTTCTTTTTGACGTCGACGCCGAGGACCTTCACCGTCACGATGTCGCCGACCGAGACCGCGTCGAGCGGGTGCTTCACGAAGCGGTCGGAGAGCTCGGAGATGTGCACGAGCCCGTCCTGGTGGACCCCGATGTCGACGAACGCGCCGAAATCGATGACGTTGCGGACGGTCCCTTTCAGGATCATGCCGGGCTTTAAGTCGGTGAGCTCCAGGACATCCTTGCGGAGGATCGGGCCGGGGGCATTTTCACGCGGGTCGCGGCCGGGCTTTTCGAGGTCGGCGATGATGTCGCGGAGCGTGTACTCGCCGACGCCGAGCATGCCGGAGAGCTCCTTCTCGGAGACGGTTTTGAGGCGGTCGCGGATCTTCGCGGTCTTCCCGGAGGCGAGGTCCGCCTCGGAGAAGCCGAGCCCCTTGAGGAGCTTTCTCGCCGCATCGTAGGACTCCGGGTGGACGCCGGTCATGTCGAGGGGCTCGTCGCCGCCGCGGATGCGCAGGAAGCCGGCGCTCTGCTCGAAGGCCTTCGGGCCGAGCTTCGGGACTTTCAGAAGCTCCCGGCGATTCCTGAAGCGGCCGTTGGCCTCGCGGTAGCGGACGATGTTGCCGGCGACGGTTTTGGAGAGGCCCGAGACGTAGCCCAGAAGGGAGGCGGAGGCGGTGTTGACGTCCACGCCGACCCGGTTGACGCAGTTCTCGACGACGCCGGTGAGGGCCTCGGAGAGGCGGGCCTCGTTCATGTCATGCTGGTACTGGCCGACGCCGATGGATTTCGGGTCGATCTTGACCAGCTCGGCCAGCGGATCCTGCAGCCGGCGAGCGATGGAGGCGGAGGAGCGCTGTCCGACGTCGAAAGCCGGAAACTCTTCCGCGCCCTGCTTCGAGGCGGAGTAGACGGAGGCACCGGCCTCATTGACGATCACGTAGGTGACCGGCAGGCCGGATTCTTTGATGAAATCCGCGATGATCGCCTCGGATTCGCGGGAGGCGGTGCCGTTGCCGACGGAGATGATGTCGACATGATATTTTTCAATCAGCTTCTTAAGCACCTTTTTGGCCTCGTCCACCTTGTTCTGGGGCGCTGTCGGGAAAATGACCGCCGTGTCCAGCACCTTGCCGGTCGGATCGACGACGCAGAGCTTGCAGCCGGTGCGGAAGGCCGGGTCCCAGCCGAGGACAGTCTTGCCGGCGACGGGCGGCTGCATGAGGAGCTGGGTGAGATTTTTGCTGAAGACCGCGATGGCGGCCTCCTCGGCATTTTTCGTGAGGGCGGAGCGCAGTTCATTTTCAATGGAAGGCGCAATCAGGCGCTTGTAGGCGTCGGCGGCCGCGTCGTGGAGGCACGGGCCGGTCGAGGGATGCTTCTTCACCCCGGTCTTGAGGTCGAGGTAGGTCAGGATGTCCTCGGAAGGCGCCTTGACCTTCAGGGAGAGCACCTTCTCCTTCTCGCCGCGGTTCAGGGCGAGGATGCGGTGGCCGGGAAGATGATCCAGCTTCTCTTCGTACTGATAATAGTTTTCGTAGACGGACTCAGCTTTCGGATCCTTCGCCTCGGAGACGATCGTGCCGTCGGCCAGGGTCTTGCGGCGGATGAAGCCGCGGTAGAGCGCGTTGTCGGAGATGTCCTCGGCCAGGATGTCCTCCGCCATGGCGAGAGCGGTCTTCGCGTCGGGGATATCCTTTTCGGGATCGGCGTATTTCGCGGCCTCCGCGAGGACGTCAAGCCCGGCATCCGTGCGCATGAGAAACTCCGCGAGCGGGGCAAGACCCTTCTCGCGGGCGATCATGGCGCGGGTGCGGCGTTTTTTCACGTAAGGACGGTAGAGATCTTCGAGCGCGACCATGGTCTCGGCCGTCTCGATCTGCTTCTTAAGCGCGGGCGTCAGCTTCCCCTGCTCGTCGATCGATTTCAGGATCGCCTCGCGGCGCTCGTCGAGGTTTCGCAAGTAGCGGAGCCGCTCGTCGAAGGCGCGGAGCACCTCGTCGTTCAACGCCCCTGTCGCTTCCTTTCTGTAGCGCGCGATGAACGGGATGGTGCAGCCTTCGTCGATGAGGCGGATGACCGCTTCGGCCTGCCAGGGCCTGATCTGCAGTTCGTTTGAGAGGATTTCCGGAATATTCATGGCTCCATTATAGCACGCCGGGAGGGCGGATGAGAAGAGGAGAGGGCCGTTTACGTGTTTTTCTGCCAAAAAACTGGGGCGACGGCTGGGAGAACGTCTTTTTCAACGTCACCTTTGTCTTCTGCGGGACCGGCAGGCGGTTCGTGAAGGACGGCAAGCTCTACAAAGTGGAAGGCAATGGTCTGCAGAGCGAACAGGCATTCCGCTCCGTTCAGCATGCATAAAAAACACCGTACCACGATCTGAAACGAATCGCGGTACGGTGTTTTTATGTGCTTATCTGTTCACAGTTCGGCGGGAGCCTCTTCAGCCGGGGCTTCCTCAGCCGGTGCGGCCTTCCCGGCGCGCCTTGCCAGTTCTGTCTTGATCTCCGGCATTTTCGCCTCAAGGTCGTAACCGGTCCAGAGAACAGCCTGCACCAGGGCGCTGATTAAGGGGACACCGTACATCACGACGCGCAGGCCCCAGAAGGTGATCGGTGCAAGGACCGTCGCGTCCTGATCGTACTGGATGATCTTGAGCGCGAGACCGAGCAGGAAAGCGCCGACGGCGCTGCCCGCGCGCCGCATGAAGCCCTGCACGCTGGCCATGGTGCCTTCCATGCGGTTGAGCCCGATATACTCGTTGAACTCAGCCATATCGACCATCAGGATGCGGCCCGCATAGACGCCGGGCAGCGTCGCGAAGATGCTGACGACGTAGCAGAAGACCAGGATGGGGATATTGTTGTAGAAAATAAAGCTGACGAGGTAGAGCACAGCGGCGATCAGCTGGCCGACGATCAGGATCCTGGCCAGCGGGAACTTCTTCATCAGTTTGGGCAGGAGGACCAGGGCAAAGACCGCAAGCGCGGAGAACGCGGAGAAGATACTCTGGATGCCGAGGTTGCCGAGGACTTTGTCGAAGTAGTAAACGCCGACGCCCATGTTGGAGACCGTGTTGCCGATCAGCAGGATGATGCTGGTGATGATGAGGTATTTGTTCTTGCCCAGCATAGTGAAAATATCCTTGAGGTCGGTCTTGACTTTCTCGTCGACGGCTTCGATCTCTTCATTTTCTTCCTTGACGAAGATCATGCGGCAGAGGCCGATGAGCGCGAGCGGGACACCGAGCATGATGGCAAGCCGCGCCCAGGAACCCGGATCTTTTCCGGCTTTCTGTACCAGCTGGGGGATGAGGACGCCGCAGCTGAAGCCGAGCATCGAGGTAGCGATCGCGCCCTGGGTGCTGAGCTTGATGATCTGCGGGCGGGTGAAGGCACGGAGCATGAAGACGCCCTCCCCGGCGTTCAGGAAGGTGTAGAATACGGCGTTGCAGAGAATGTACCAGATGGCCACCCAGGTCAGTTTGGCGGTCGTCGACCAGCCGACCGGGCAGAGGAAGAGCATGACGGCGCAGACCCACGCGCCGACCAGGCAGATGTCGTAGGGACGGCCGCGGCCCCAGCGGGTGTTGGTCCGGTCGACCACGTAACCGAAGAGAACATCGGTCACACCGTCGATGGTACGCGTCGCCGCCAGTACGGTGCCGGTCAGAAGCGGGTCAAGCTTCAGGACGTCGGTGCAGAAGAACATGAAGTATCCCATCAGGAACATCATGCCGGCGTCGGAGAGCTCACGGGATTCCCACGCCCAGAACTTTTTGGCGCCGATGTAATCGGGTTTGCGGACTTTCGGCGCTTTTTCTTTTGCTGCCATGTTGATTCTCCTTTTCTTATTTTACAATAATCCTTGCTCTTGCAAGGTTTTTCACCTGGGTAAACGGATCGGTCCGGTCGCCGTGCCGCTCGGCTTTGACGCGGGCGTTCTGCATGGCGGGATCCAGGTTCGCGTCATAGACCGGTTTGGTTTCCGGCATGGTGTGCTGTCCTTTCCGTTTTATTAAAAACTGATGGGTACATTATGTCACAGGAAGGCTGTTTCGATGGTATATAAATTTGCCCGCAGGTACATAAATTAGCTATATGCTTCTTTATTTTGCCGCCATTATGCGGTATACTTCTGGCAGGATCTTAAGGGAGGCGGGAATCTGTCCGCCGTTTAAGCAGGGAGAACAGAAAATGGAGAAAGAAAGCCTGGACAGCCAGAGCATTACCCTCAGCCAGTCGCAATTCCGCACATACCGCATCGCGCTGGTATGTTCCATGCTCCACGCGGTCTGCGGAGTGTCCATATGGTGCTACAACATGGAGGGAGAACTCTATTTCACCACGAGCAATTTCAAAAACGAGCTGGACATCCTCTTCTCCGCGGGAGGCTGCAAGGAGCGGATCTTTTCCGGGGACCGCACGCCGGATGTCCCCGTCATCATGAACGACGAGCTGGGATTTGCCTGGGCCGGAGAATTCATTGAGGGCGAGGAGCCCGTCGGAAAGGTGCTGGTGCTGATCGGTCCGGCCGTCTTCTGGGAGACGTCCGTGAAGACCCTGGAGATGCGGTTCCGGGAGAAGAATCTCGCGGTGCACATCCGCAGCATGGGGAGCCGCATCCTGGAACACGTTCCGGTCGTCCCGCTGGTGATGATGAACCGCTATGTCTGCATGCTGCATTACGCGGTCACCGAGAAAACCATTTCCGAAAAGGACTTTGTCTGTCAGTCCCGGATGCCGGAGGACCTGCAGCCCGGCGGCGTGCAGGTCTTCGCCCCGGAAAAGCATTATCTTGATTATGAAAATGACTACGCCAGCGAACAGATCCTGCTCCGGAATGTGAGGGACGGCAACCTGCACTACCGCGAGCATATTCAGAATATCCGCGCGCACGCCGTGCCCGAAAACTACATGACCGGCGATCCGATGAGGGAGGCCAGGGATATTTTCATTATCTTCACGGCAAAATGCGCCCGGGCGGCCATTGAAGGCGGGCTCTCGCCCAAGATCGCCAGGCGGATGGAGACAGAGGCGATCCGGAAGGCGGAGAAAATACGGACCGTCAGCGACCTGTCTGAGCTGAATCACCGGACCTATGAACAGTATATCCTCAAAGTGCATGAGCTCAATGAAAAGGGGATGATCTCGAAGCCTGTCCAGGCGGTCTGCGACTACGTGAGGGCGCACTATATGGAGCCGATCCGGCTGGAGGACCTGGCCAGGGCAGCCTGTTACTCGGAATACTACCTGACAAGGAAATTCAGGAAGGAGATGGGGGTAAAGCTGTCTGATTATATCCGCGACGTCCGGCTCGAGTACGCGAAGATCTGGCTGGTCAGCACCCGGAAGAGCATCCAGGAGATCAGCGAACTGCTGCAGTTCTGTTCCCGGAACTATTTCAGCCGGGTCTTCCGCGAGAAGGAGGGCATAGGACCGCAGGAATTCCGCGACCGGGCGAAGGTGCTTCAAAAATAGGGGAAAAAAACGAATCCGTACATAGACGCCCCGCGCGGCCGGTGCCATACTGGAAGGCAGAAAAGGAACGGTGCCCGTCTGCCCGGACGCCGGATCCGCGAAGGAGGAATGAACAGTATGAGAACAACCTATCGAATTCCCGCTCCGTACGCGGAGCAGTTTTTAAAGCTGGCGGATGAATACCGGTGCGAGAGCCCCGCGCGGCCGCTGCGTTTCATAGAGAAAATGAAGGAAAACCGCGGCGCTGTCTCCGCCATAACGCAGAAAGGTCTCGATGCGGAAGGGCTGGAGCGCAGAAACCCGGTCATCGTCGCGCTGGGCGACAGCGTGACGGCGGGACATTTTGAGTCGCTTCTGCCGCGGGATCCCGAAGCACTGCGCGCCATGGTACAGGGGCAGACGGGAGCTTCCGAAGGGGAGATGCCCCCGGTCGAGATCACGGACGCACGGGAGAGCTATATCGAGAAATTCCGCCTTGCCCTGATCGACAAGTATGAACAGACCTCCGTCAGCGTCCTCAACGCGGGCATCGCGGGCGACGTGCTGCCGATGATGCTGAAGCGCGCGGACCGCGACGTGGTGCGCCATGACCCGGACCTCGTGCTCATCAACGGTTCCCTGAACTGGGACGACGGCAGCATGGGCGACGCCGCGGTCTACAAGGAACTGCTCAGGAAGCTGGTGCGGAAGCTGAAGGCGGAGACGGAGGCGGACATCATCCTTCTCACGCCGAACGGCGACCTGCCGAACAGGCTCCTTGAGAAGATCGGCATCCCGGCAGTCGAGCCGACGACGCCGGCCCGGGTTCAGGCGATCCGGGAGCTCGCCGCCGAAGAGCAGGTGTGCCTTGCCGATGCGCGGGCCGTCTGGGAGAAGGCCGCGGAGGCCGGGATCCCCTGGGAACTGCTGCTGGCCAACGGGATCAACCATCCCAGCGTGGAGGGCCATGAGGTCTACGCGAAGGTCCTGATGAAACTGTTTGAAGACTGATGAGGGGGAAACCATGAAAGCTGTCTCACTGAAATGCAATTACCGGGAAAATCCGCTCGGTATCGATGAACAGAACCTGAGATTCAGCTGGATCTGCCGCGGAGGCAGTAAGCAGAGCGCGTACCAGGTGACCGTCCGGGGCGAGGACGGAAAGATTCTCTGGACGGGCGGAAAGGTCGAAAGCAGCCGGATGCACTGTGAATACGGCGGCCCCCTGCCGGCTGCCGGCGCGCGCTCGTACTGGTCGGTCACGCTCTGGGACGAGAACGGAAAATCGGAGGATTCGGACACCGCGTGGTTTGAGATGGGGCTCACCGGTCCGGACGACTGGAAGGCCTCCTGGATCGCCGGCGTCGATACGGACCGGGCGGAGCGCCTCAGCGCGGACTGCTTCCTGAAGCGCTTTTCGCTGCGCGGGCCTGTCAGGCGGGCAAGGCTTTACGCCACGGCCTGCGGCGTCTACACGGCGAGGGTCAACGGCGAGCGCCTTCCCGGCGTGCTGGCGCCCGGCTGCACGGAGTATGACAAGCGCCTCTGCTACCAGACTTACGATGTCACCGAGCTTCTCAAAGAGGAAAATGAAATCTCCTTCACCGTCGGCGACGGCTGGTTCAAGGGCAAGCTCGGCAGCACCAACGAGCAGTATGTCTTCGGCACGCAGCTGAAGCTGTTGGCCCAGCTGGTGATCGACTATGCGGACGGAAGAAGAGAAATCGTCGGCACCGACGGGAGCTGGCGATGGAGCAATGACGGGCCAGTCCTCTATTCGGACATGATGGATGGCGAAATATATGACGCGCGGAAAACGCCGTCCTATGACCGGGCGGCAGTTGTGACGGAGTACCCGGTCCGCCCGGAGGCGTCCCCCGCGGACGGGATCCTGGAGCAGGAAACCTTTGTCCCCGGGCTTCTGACGAGCCCGAGCGGGGCGGCGATCCTGGATTTCGGCCAGAACCTGGCCGGCTACATCCGCTTCCGGTTCAGGGGCAAGGCCGGACAGAAGGTCCGCCTTCGCATGTGCGAAGCGCTCGATCACGGGGAGTTCAGCGACGCGACGCTGCAGATCGACCTGCCGGCCGTGCCGACGAAGGCGCAGGAGATCGTCTTCACCTGCGCGGGCGGAGAGGAATATTTTCAGCCGGAATTCTTCTATGCCGGCTTCCGCTACGCGCTGGCGGAAGGGTTCGACAAGGTCGATCCGGCCGATTTTGAGGCGGTCGCGGTTTACAGCAGGCTGCATTTTACGGGCAGCTTTACCTGCTCCAACCCGAAGCTGGATCAGTTTGCCCGCAACACGATATGGAGCCTCAAGAGCAATTTCGTCGATATCCCGACCGACTGTCCCCAGCGGGAGAAGAGCGGCTGGACAGGGGACGCGCAGGTCTTTGCGAAGACCGCCTGCTATTTTGCCGACGCAGCGGCATTTTACCGCAAATGGCTGCGCGACGTGCGGGACTGCCAGCAGGAAGACGGCTGTGTGATCAATGTCTGCCCGCGGATTCGCAGCCTGGGCGGGCAGAGGGACAGGCTGAACGGCGCCATCGGCTGGGCGGACGCCGCGGTGATCCTTCCCTATACGCTGTGGAAGCTGTACGGCGACGACCGCTTTATCCTCGACCAGATGGACCTCATGCTGGGCTGGCGCGACTACATGATCCGTGCCGCCGCCGACAAGAGCTTTTACCATCTTCCGGACTCGGTGCCGTTCAAGAGCCAGATCGAGCCGTATCTGGTCGGCGATTCGCCTTACGCCAAATATATCATCGAGAGCGGCCTGCACTGGGGCGAATGGCTGGAGCCGGATGTGGACAGCATCTCGGAGCTCGTCCGGCCGAAAGCCGAGATCACAACAGCCTACATGCACTACTCCATGGGACTTCTCGCCGAGATGCTGGAGGCTGCCGGCCGCGAAGAGGATGCCGCGGTCTGCCGCGAGTATGCCGAAGGGGCGAAGAAAGCCTACAATTATCATTTCGTCCGCGGCGGCAGGATCGACGCGCCGCGTCAGGCTCCGATGGTGCGCGCGCTTGCGCTGGGCCTCCTTGATACGGAGACGGAAAAGAGCGTGGCGGAGGAGCTGAACCGCTCGGCGGTCTTACGGCATTACACCGTGGGCACGGGCTTTCTCTCGACGCCGTTCGTCCTGGGCGTGCTGGCGAAGCACGGGTATCTGGACACGGCGTACCGCATGCTGGAAAATACCGAAGCCCCCGGCTGGCTCGCCATGGTGGAGCAGGGCGCCACGACCGTCTGGGAGAATTATAAAGCCTATGATGAGGACGGACATCCGCTGAAGCAGTCCATGAACCATTATTCTCCGGGCGCGGTCTGCGCGTTCCTGTTCGATACGGTCGCGGGGATCGATGTGATCGGGGAGAACCGCTTCGCGATCCGGCCGCAGCCGGGCGGAACGCTGCAGTTTGCCGAGGCGCGTTACGAATCCCCCTACGGGACGGTTGTAAGCCGCTGGGAACGCGCGGAGGAGGAGATCAGGTTCCGGGTTGAGGTCCCGGCCAACACGGAGGCGGAGCTGACGCTTCCGGACGGGACGCATAAGACCCTCGGCTGCGGCGGGCATGTCTTCTGCATGAAGACTTCGAAGCCGGAATGCTGAGAACGTGCCGGCACACAGAATATCGGATAAGAAGAGAGCGCAGTTTTCATGCTGCCGCTCTCTTTTTTTTGCCGGAGAGGTTTGCATTTTTTTCAGAGCAAATCGGCATCGCGGCCCCGAAAGATTGCAAATGTTTTCTGTCTGTGTTAGGATTGATTTAATTATGCAAAGTGGAAAAACATGCGCATTTTTCGGAAGAAAATTCAGCTCATTTATACAAACATGTGAGAGATGAAGGAGGTCGGCACGGTATGTGTCTCGCCATTCCCCTTAAGATAACAAGCATAAACGGCCCGGATGCGGTCGGAGAGAGAGACGGCATCCGGCGGAAGATCCGGGTGGATTTCATCAAGGAACCGAAGGTCGGGGACTATGTGATCGTCCACGCGGGCTTCGCGATCGAGCGGCTCAGGAAAGAGCAGGCCGAAGCGGACATCGCGGCGGCGCGCGAGGTGGAAAATGCTCTCCGAGCTTGAAGCCTGCCGCCGCCATCCGGAAATCTATATCGAAAAGATCCGGGAAATGAACCTCCCGGAAGTGAACCTCATGGAAGTCTGCGGGACCCACACGATGGCGATCGCGAAAGCCGGCATCAGGCAGATGCTGCCGGCCAATATCCGCCTCCTGTCAGGCCCGGGCTGCCCGGTCTGCGTGACCCCGGCGGAGCTGATCGACGAGGTCCTGAAGCTGGCCGCGCGGCCGGACGTGATCATCGCGACCTACGGCGACATGATCCGGGTCCCCGGGAGCGTCCGCGGGAGGAGTCTTGCGGCGATGCGGGCGAAGGGCAGCCGCGTAAAAGTCGTTTACTCGCCGATCGACGCGGTGGAGCTCGCGAAGAACAACCCGGACAGCGAGGTCGTGTTCCTCGGCGTCGGCTTCGAGACGACGGCCCCCGGGACCGCGGCCTGCGTGCAGGCGGCAGCGGCGGAAGGGCTCACGAATTTCACCGTCTTTCCGATGCTGAAGACGGTGGAGCCGGCCCTTCGGGCCCTGATCGCGGATCCGGGCTTCAATGTGCAGGGCTTCCTCTGCCCGGGCCACGTTGCGGTCATCATCGGCGAGGCGGGCTTCCGCTTCCTGCCGGAGGAGTTCCGCATCCCCGCGGTCATCGCGGGCTTCGAGCCGGAGGACATCCTCCTTTCGGTCTATGTGCTCTGCCGGCAGATCAAAGAGGGCTGCCCCCGCATGGAAAATGAATACACGCGCGCCGTCTCGCCGGAAGGAAACCCGCTCGCGCTGGCGGTCATGGACCGCTTCCTCAAAGCGGAAAGCGATCTCTGGCGCGGGCTCGGGGAGATCCCGGGAGGCGCACT
>OCTX012286724.1_pt1 | contig 26446 bp, 25 predicted proteins | sample 1539691 | NCBI WGS metagenome assembly OCTX01 (sample SAMN02144231, study PRJEB22623) | gut metagenome | biome: sheep rumen | host: Ovis aries | place: New Zealand
TGCCTCGTCTTCGTTGCTGACATAATTTATCAAAACGTGATAACCCTCCTGGGCCAGTTTCACGCAGATGGCACGTCCGATGCCTCGGCTGCCACCTGTTACTAAAGCGTACTTCATCTTATTATCTTTTGTATAAATTCGTTTCCTAATAATTCTCCGCAGGTCTTCAGCGCCGTCATGGTCACGCCCTCCACACCGTGAAGCATCAAGTTCTGCCCTGTGAGCAGCAGATTCGGTATCGGAGTACGTGGCGAGAGCATTGTCATCATCAGATTGCGTGAATCCTTGCGCACTCCATACGCCGAACCGTCGGGCGTCATAGTATAGTCGTGCCAAGTGAGCGGCGTACTGGTGTAGATGGCTTCCGTCATCTGGCGCAGTCTGGGGATTTCCCTTTCTGCCAAAGCGATGCACTCGTTTGCCAGGCGTGCTTTCATCTGCTCATAGTCTTCACCGCGGCGACCAATGCGCGTGTTGTTCCACCGCTTGCAAGTGTTCCACTGCATTGGCGTGAGCAGGTCTATCTGCCGAACGTATTCGGAACCGTCTTCCGGCACTCTGGCACTCACCATCACTCCTCCCACATGGTCGGTTTCCTCAGCCACAGTCCACACGTTCGGTTTCTCGTATATATATTTATTGTGATTGAAATAGCGCAGTGTCTCGGGTTTCATCATCAGCGAAACGGTGAACATCCCGACGGTATTCTCCATGCTGTTTATGCGGCGGCGGAAAAGATTCTTCACCAGCTGCGATTCCTTTATCATGGCAAAAGTCGGCGCAGGATGGATGTCGCTGATGAACACGCGTCCTTCATATGTCTCGCCGTTCTTGCACCTTACGGCTTCTATCTTGCCGTTACGTTCGATGAGTTCCTCGGCTTCGACACCGCAGATTATTTCTCCTCCGGCACAGCGAATCGTCTCAGCGAGTGTGTCAACCAACAGGTTTCCGCTGCCTCTCAATCGCCAACTGCTGCCGATAAAACTGCTGTTTCCGTGGGCAAAGGTGAAAAGCGGCAGCGATTCGCGGCGCAATTCCATCTTCCACGACGAACCAGATAGTACATTCACCAAGAGCGAATCGTGGAAAGTCTCGTTCAGGTAATCGTAAGCATTCTGTCCGAACAGCTGGAACATATCCTGCGACTCAATCGACACCTCCTCAACCGCCTTGAGCATCCTGACATATTGCTGCAAAGCCTCGCGCTCCTTGGGAAAACGTTCGGAGAGTGTATCTACGAAGCGGTCGTAACCCTCAGCAAAGCGGAAAGTCTCCTGTCCGATGGTGATAATGTCAAATCCGTCGGCATCCAACCTGACCCAAGGCAGAGTCATGAGTCCAAGATGTGAGAACACCTTATGCAGGCGCTGATTCTCCCCCAACCCACCAATATAATGGAGTCCGGTGTCGTACGACAGTCCTTTGCGCTGGTAACCCTGCATGCAACCGCCAGGCTGACTGTGACGTTCCAGTATCAGCACACGCTTGCCTTCTCTGGCGAGCAACGAACCGCACACCAGACCGCCAAGACCACTGCCTATGATTACTACATCGAACATTTTCTTTTGGTTAATGGTTAACGGTTAATGGTTATTGAAGTTTTTCGTCTTTCGTCCTTCGTTTTTCGTTATTCCCCTCCACACGGCGGGTTGCATGACGTAGGCAAGGATGACGGCTGAGAGCAGACCGACGAGTGTAGCAAATCCGACACTGCGGATAGCCGGATGATGAGCCAGGAGCATGCTGCTTACGGTTACAACAAGGATTATTGCCGAAAGGAGTACGGCTGTCTTGTGGAAAACGAGGAGCGAAGGTTGAGATGAAGCTTCGTTCTTTTCATCTTCCAAAAGTCCGTGCATTACGAAGATGCTGTAATCGACTCCGATACCGAATATAAAGGTTGAGATTATGATGCTTATGAGGTTGAACTGCACGCCGAAGATGTTCATCACGCCCAGTACGATGAGCCAGCTGAAAAGGATTGGAGCAAAGCCGAGCAGTGTGTGGCGCAGGTTGAAACGGAACGACAGCAGCAGCACGACGAACACGAATGCCATGGATAGCCACTGCAGTATGTCGAAGTCGCGACTCATCTGCATGAGTGTGTCGGTTGTATAATAATACGTGTCTAGCACGAGCAGGTTCGGGTCGCTGCTTATGGCGTCGCAAATGCGGTAATAGTCGCTCTCGCTGCTGCGCACAGTATCGTTGGCACAGCGTACCGAAGTGAACACAAGGAAATCACCACCGTAAGACTCCTCGGTCAGTGTGGAGAGGTAGCCCTGCGGAATGATGTCGGCACTATAGAGCGGATCGGGTTCGTAATCGGCATTGGCAGCCTCGAAGAATGGTTCGAAGGCTTCGGGACGCAAGTCTGCCTGCGCAGCTGTTTCGTTGATAAGACGGCGCACGAGGGTTTGTCGTTCCGGTGTCCAATAACGGTGCCAAGCCTCGATGCGTTCTTGCTGAATACGGAGCGGAACGAGCAGTTTGTTTGTATGCGTATAACTCTTTACAAGTCCTATGCGCTTGAGCGAGTCGAGTTTATGGTCGAGCAGAGCAAAATTGTCGAGCGCCTCCTCCATTGTGTTTCCGCGACTTGCAAAAAACTTTGTCTTGTCGCCGGTGAAAGTCTTTTCCTCGAGCAATTGTTCCGAATGACTGGTAATCTCCGCTTCATAACCGAGATTGTGCATGTCGGCATCGAAATGTGTACCGCCAATTATGAAAGCTCCCACACAGATGACGATAATCACCAAGAGGGCGATGAGCAGCGGACGTTTACGGTCGAACGGATAGGCATTGATGCGGTCTGCCCACTTCAATCCGGCTGGTTTTGTTTTCTTTGCCAACATATGCGGCAGGTAGATGAGCGAGAAGAGCGTAGTGCCAAGGATTGCGAATCCGGCAAAGAGTCCGAAGTCGCGCAGCAGGTCGGTGTTTACGAAGAGCAGACCGGCAAACGAACCAATCGTTGTGATGCAGCCGAGGAGCAGCGGTTTCACCTGTTCGCGCAACATCTGTTCCGTGTCGCCAACGTACTGATGATGTGTGAGCACGTGGAGCACATAACTCATTGCCACGCCCATGACGATGCCACCAATGCCGAGTGCAAGGAGTGAGAATTCACCCTTTATCCAATACATCATCGACATACCGAAGAGTGTGCCGAAGGCTACGGGCAGAAGCAGCAACGGAATGGTGTCCCAGCGGCGGAAGCAGACGAAGAGGAATATGAGTACCACCAGGACTGCTCCGGCGATGGTTGTGGTCAGGTCGTTCTTTATCTGCGAAGAATTGTAGTATCCGCTGGCAGGAGTGCCGTGGTAACTGATGCGCACGGCGGGATGAGTCTTTTCAAATTTCTCAATCAGGCAGTTCATCATCCGGAACATAGTCGAACCCTGTCCGGTGTTGGTGGCGGAGAATCGCGGAGTGATGAAGGCGATGCAGACGCTTGAGTCGGGCACGAAGAAATGTCCGTCGATGGTTTTGTAACTGCCGGCACTCATCATCGGAGCCAACTGTTCGAGCAGCACGTTGCGCATGCCCATCGGATCCATCTGAATGAGTTCGGGGAACATACTGCCGAACTCGCCCGTCAAGTCGTCGCGGTTTTGCTGCATCTGTTCCGCAAAGTGTTCGCGGGTGAGCAGCGAGTCGAACTGAGCATAAGCCGCAGTGTCGATATATGCCGGAAAATGTTCGGTCATGTAGTCGATAGCGTCGGGGATGAGTTCGTCGTCGAGGCGGTAGAACACATCGCTGACGGTCTGACTCTCAGCATCGTTGGCAAGGAGCGAATCGACAAATTCGTCGCACACAGTCATGAGGCTGTCCACCCCCTGCCCTTCGAAGAGCAGGAACACCTTGTCCTTAATCTTCAGGTCGGCAAAGGCGAGTTTCGTGGTGCCGTCTTCGTTCTTCGACGATGGCATCAGTTTGTTCAGGTCTTCCTCAAGGTGGAGTCGGGTTGCAAACACCCCTGTTATAGCAAACAAGAGAACCATAGATAGCCACAATACTGCTCTATGGTCCTTAAAAAAAGAGTATATCTTCAGAAATAATTCCGTCATGGGGTCATTTCTCCGTTAAAATCCATGTATTCGGTTTGTGCGTCGTAGATTCGCGCCGTCACCATGTATCCGTTGTCGTGTTTTGTAGCGTTAATGCTTATGTTTACCTGCGGAACTGCCATTGGAGTCATCAGAGCCTTGAACCGGCAGCGCTTCACGCTCTGAATGCGGAGCGACTGTTCGCCCACAAGCAGCTGTGCACATTCCTTTACGGTCTGTATGTTGCACACGCCGGGACAAACGGGTTCGCCGGGGAAGTGTCCGTCATACACCTTGCAGTCGCTGAGCAGGCTGACCGTGTAGGTAGCGCCCTGCCCTTCTTCTTTTGTGCAGTCGGTTATTTTGAAATACTTATCCTTTAGCATTATTCCTAAAAAACTGTTTCGTCAGACATTATTCCTTCAACGAAATTTTCAACTGGGTCGTAGCAATAGGTCTGTCCTGAGCATTGGTTTCGGCACTGACTACCGTTACGTTTCCTGCAGACAGCAGTGTGCGGATGGTAGTGGTAAGCGTGTCACCCAGTTTTGGTTGTGAAAGCAGGCTGAAACCCTTCACCTCGGCGATGTATCCGATAGGAGCCTCATCGTTGCTACCGCTTTGCAGGGCAAGAAAACCGCAGTGGGCAGAAGCCGTCTGCGCCATGTGTTCTATGATGCCTGTCTCGGCAAGTGTGCCGTCGCTTTGCAGAAAGAAATTGTCTTGGCGAATGGTCAGTTGGCAGACAGCGCTTTGCTCATCCGCATCCACCAGCTGGTCAACCATCATGATTGGCTGGCGCTGCGGAATGAGTTGCCGTATGTCGATTGAGTCTATCATGCCTGGTGGCTTTCGATGTAGTTGTACAGGTCGTTGAATGTCTGCAGCTGGTGCAGGTCGTTCACTGGGATAGTGATCTTGAAGTTGAACTGTACGAGTGCGATGAGGTCAACGAGGTTGATGCTGTCGAGGTTGAGCGACTCCTTCATAATTGCGTCTGGAGCGAAGTTGCTGTCCTCGGTTTCGAACTCTTCAGCCAGAAGGCTGTTTACTTTTGAGATGATTTCTTCTCTTGTCATAATGATTGTTATTGTTTAGTTTTTTTCGCTATATCGTCATGTCGTTATATCGAGACTTTAAATATTCTTTACGATGAGTGTTGAGTTTGTGCCGCCGAAGCCGAACGAGTTGCTCAGGAACATATCGAAGTGTTGCTGACGAGTTTCTGGCAGTACGTTGATGCACTTAGTGACGTCGTCGGGGTTTTCGAAGTTGAGTGAACCGGCGATGAAGTCGTTTTTCATCATAAGCATTGAGTAGATGATTTCCGAAGCACCTGCCATCCACATTTCGTGACCGGTCTGACTCTTGGTTGAAGTAACTGGTACGCGGTAGTCGCCGAACACCTGTGCTATGGCTTCTGCCTCACGGCTGTCGCCTATTGGAGTAGAAGTGGCGTGGGCATTGACGTAGCCGATTTCCTTCAAACTTACTCCGGCGCACTCCAGACTGCGCTGCAGTGAGCGGGCTGGTCCCTCTACGTTTGGAGTGGAAATGTGGTCGCCGTTGCCAGAGAAGCCCCATCCGATGATTTCGGCAAGGATAGGAGCACCGCGCTTCACGGCGTGTTCGTAGCTTTCGATGATGAGAGTTGCCGCACCGCCACTTGGTACGAGTCCGTCACGGTCGCGGTCGAATGGGCGGCTTGCCTTAGTAGGGTCGTCGATGCGAGTAGAGAAAGTCTGCAGCGCGTCGAACGAAGCAATGCCGTACATATTGTTTTCCTCAGCTCCACCGCATACAATGCAGTCCTGCAGACCGTTTTTGATGAGGAGGAAACCAAGTCCGAGCGACTGCGATCCGCTGGCACAAGCAGCTGAAGCAGTCAGGTTTATGCCTTTCAGGTGGAAGAGCGTTGCGAGGTTCATAGTCACGGTCGAGTTCATCGACTGGAAGATGGCACCGCTACCGCACGCAGCTGTAGAACCAGCCTGGCGGAACTTGTCCATAGCCACCATAGTAGATTCTGCTACGGAGTCGTTTCCGTAAATCACGCCCACCTCGTGACTGTCGATGTAGTCCTGAGTGAGGCGTGCGTTCTCCATTGCCTGCACAGTTGCCATGTAAGCATACTGTGCCTCCTCGGGCATCATCTGACGCGCATTGCGGCTCAGCACTTTCTTCAGGTCGGGATGCGGCACGTTGGCACAAATAGGCGAACGGAAACCGGCGTCTTTTCTTTCCTGACTGAAAATAATTCCACTGCGTCCTTCAAACAACGACTGGCGCACCTCGTCGAGCGTCGTACCGATGCACGACCAAATGCCCATTCCCGTTATAACTACTCTTCTTTCCATGATTATTTCTTTTGTTTATATATTTTTAATGTAACATCTTCTGCGTCGTATGTACTGCGGATTGAATAGTTTCCACTGCGACAGCTCGCGCACGTTGGTCTCCAGCTGCGGCAGGGTCTCTGCAAACTCAAATCCGTACTGGTTGTAAACCGTAATGAGGTCGTCGAAAAACAGCGCGTTCACTCCCATTCCCTGGTAGTCGGGGCGCACGGCTATGAGCATCATGTCCACCGTGTTCGAGCGTTTCCGCTTCAGAGCGTTGCGCAGGTGCCACCAGCCCAACGGCCACAGGTGTCCTTTTGTCTTCTGCATTGCTCGCGACAGGCTAACCATCGTTATGGCAGCTCCCACTACTTCGTCTTTGTCGTTCAGCACGATGGGGAACATCTTCATGTCGAGCAGCGGCACGTATTTTTCGATGAAAGCATCTATTTGTTTGTCGGAAAACTTAGAAAAGCCGAACAGCGGTGCGTAAGCCTGGTTCAAGAGGTCGAACACCTTGCGTCCGTAGCCGCGTTTCTTCAGGTCACTCTTCTTCATGTGCACCACCCTCAGTCCTACCTGTTCGCGGACGTACTGCGCTGTGCGGGTGAAACGAGCCGGAATCTGTTTTGGCAGGCGAATGCGAATCTGCACCCAGTCCGCCTCCTTCTGGAAACCCATTGCCTCGAGGCGCTGCGGATAGTATGCGTGGTTGTAGAAAGTATGCACGGTGCCAATCTGGTCGAAGTCCTCCACCTGCATGCCCTCCTTGTCGAAGTCGGTCACACCCATCGGACCTTCTATATCCGTCATGCCGCGCTCCTTGCCCCACTCTTCCACAGCACCAATCAGAGCCTCTGCCACCTTGGGGTCATCGACGAACTCAATCATCGTGAAGCGCACCTTCTTGCAGTGCCAGCGCTCGTTTGCCTTATGGTTTACAATGCCCACGATGCGTCCCACTGCCTTTTTGCCTTTATAAGCCACGAACGGCTGAATGTCGGCAAACTCGAACGACGGGTTCACAGCCGGATTGATAAAATCCTTCACCTCACTGTCCAAGTCGGGCACATACTGTTCGCAGCCCTTGTAAATATCGTACGGCAGAGCAACGAAATCGTCTGTGCGCTCCTTGCTGTCAACCTTCACAACCTCGATCTTCTGCATTCCTTTAGTCATGTTTTTTACTTCTCAAAACAAATTCGGTGCAAAAATACAACAAATATTTCACATTTAAACACCTTTTCATAAAAAAAGCCCCCAACCAATCGTTGGGAGCCACCTGATAATAGATAACTAACTTTGAATCCACATCATTACGTCGCTGAATAAACATTTCATTACATTAGATTTATTTATGCTAAGGAGCATTGGAAGAGTTCCGACAGTGCCCCATTTCAATATTGGGGGGTGTTGGAAGGGTTCCGACAGTGCCCCATTTCAATATTGGGGGGTATTGGAAGGGTTCCAACAGTGCCCCATTTCAATATTGGGGGGGTGTTGGAAGGGTTCCGACAGTGCCAAATGTTAATATTTTGACCAGCCAGTGACTGTGATTCAACTGATATAAATGTCACTCCAGCGATCTCCGCATTAGTCAGCTTGCCATCTTTACCAGAAAAAAATGTAGAGCGGAATTCAAGGTTTTTCGCGGGCAATTACTACCTTTGCCGCCGTAACTAAAAAAAAGACTGAAGTTATGAAATTCTTAGGAAACATCATCTGGCTGTTGTTCGGCGGTTTCGAGGCAGCAATCGGCTATTTCACAGCAAGTCTGGCTATGCTTATCACCATCATCGGCATTCCCGTAGCTATGCAGACTTTCAAAATCGGACTGCTCTGCCTCTGGCCTTTCGGAGCACAAGTGAAGAAGACTGCTTCGCCTCCCGGATGCATTGCCATTCCGCTCAACATCATCTGGATTATCTTCGGCGGACTCTTTGCATTCCTCTCACACATCTTCTTCGGAGCACTGCTCTGCATCACCATCATCGGCACCCCCTTCGGCAAGCAGCACTTCAAGATGGCACTACTCTCGCTCGCCCCCTTCGGAAAGGAAGTAACCCTGAACTTTTAACGAAAAACGAAAGACGGAAACTCTTTAACCGTTAAACTTTAACCGTTAACCGTTATACATTAGAACAGATACCTCGCTGTGACGAGGGCAGCACTGCGCTGCGAACAGAATATATCATGCCACTGAGCAGTAATTGCAACATGGGATGATATGTTTTTTTCAGCCTTAAGCAAAGCATACACTGCCGGAAGGTCGAGCAGGCGGCGCTCAGGAGCATTCTTCGAACACCATACCAACTGAGTAGATGCCTTCAGAGCCCAAGGCAGACGGAACGTAGGTGCAAGGCGCACGTAACCATAGTTCAGCTTCTCGCCCAAGTCCTCCGTATGGCAGTAGTTCGCACCACCCGTAAGCGTCAGCCAACTGTGTATCCACGTAGCCGCAGCATTCAGCGTCAGGGTGTTCTCTCCCCCATCGACCATGTGGACAATTCGTCCGCCGAAATTCACATTCAACTTTGGTTTGCTAAACACATAAGCAAGGCGATACACATCGGCACGACGCTCGTTCTGAAGGGTCGTCACGGTAGTCCAGGTCTTTCCGTCTGTCTCCGGATAGACCGTAGGCAAAGCCGCAATAAACGACGGATTGATGAAACGACGATAATAACCGCCCTGCAACTGATGGTTGGTTGACAACTGAGCCTTCACGCTCGCCATCACCATGTTGCGAGTAGGATTGCGACTCGCCGTGCCGTTATAGGCATCCATACCATAATGGTAGAACGACACACGGTCGCCCGCCGAGAATGTCATCGGCCCCACAGTGTAGTCGAACTGAGCATACACGTCGAAGTTGTTCACAGTGAAACGGTCGTTTACATCGAACGGCGTCGGTCCCACCACCATGTCCTGGCGCACATGATTGCGAAGGTTAGTCAGGTCGTTCTCGTTTCCCACCAACGTCCGCAGACCCTTGAGGAAAGGCAGCGGAGTATCCAACTCAATCATATAGACCTGAGTGCCGGCAGCCTGGCGCTGGTCGTTGTACAACACATTTGCCTTTGCGTCGGAAGACGTGTCGGAATACCTATAACCCGCCACACCAAGCAACTCCGAACCAATTTTATTGAGCGTATGATAATAATACATAAACGCTGTGTAGTTTTTACCTTCTTCAGCAACAGGAAGTTCCTTGTTATGCAAGTACGACTGGCGCAAATAGACAATCATCCTGTTGCGCGGAGTGAAGCGATGAGTCAGGTTGAACGAAACATTCTGTGAGAAATCAATATCTCCATGGCGCGATTTATCGTCCACATTCGCCGACGCATAAATATCAGTAGTTTGCTGCTTCGGCGACACATATCCGTAGTTGACAGCCGTCAGAGCCGACTTCTCCAGCTTTGTCGATAACTCAGTTCCGATAAATCCTTTCGTGCCGTCCTTGTTGCGCTCCATATTCAGGTCGATAACACCGCCTAAGCCCGTCGTACCCTTCATCACAACCGGGTTCTCGCAAATCTGAATTCTCTTCACCGTCTTCGCAAGCGTCGTCGACAAATACTGGCGCAGGTTGCAGGCTATCTGCACATTCTCCATACGCAACTGGTAGTTGTCGAGCATACTCTCAAAACCGCCCACAAGCAGTTCGGGGTACATCATGAGCACATCCATCAACGTTTCGTCGCCTTTCAAGCCAAGACGATCTACATGAATAAGTGTGCGGTCACCAATAATCTCAATTGCAGGTTGTTGCTGTGTTTGTGCAAGTAGTTTTTCAGGTGCAGCCATCAGGCACAGCACGACGGCTGTCATCATCACAATTCGTTTCATTCGTTCCATAAGTAAAAAATATCACTGCAAAGATAGGATTATTTTTTCCAAAAAAACTAACTTTGCGGGCGGATAAGTTAGCTTGAACGCAAAATTTATCCATTACCTTCCGATTTTACTAACCTATTACAACCATAATCATTATGAAAAAGATTTTGTTATCAGCTATAGCTCTTGCGTGTACAACCATCGCTACGAATGCACAGCAACTGGCATTCCCAGGTGCTGAAGGTTACGGCGCCTATGCCACTGGCGGACGCGGATGTCAAGTAGTTCATGTAACAAACCTGAACGCTGCCGGCACTGGTTCACTCGCCGACGCAGTAAGTCAGTCGAACCGCTTCGTCGTCTTCGACGTAGGTGGAGTTATCGACATCACCGGCAAGAGCATCACCATCAGCAGCAACATAACCATCGCCGGACAAACTGCTCCGGGCGAAGGAATCACCATCTATGGCGGACGTGTCATCGCCTCGAAGGCTAAGAACGTCATCATGCGATACATCCGTATGCGCGGCGGAAAGAGTGTAAACAGCAGCAAGTGTACACTGACGCTCGATGAATGTCAGAATTTCATCATGGACCACTGCTCCGTATCCTGGGGACCTTGGGATAACGTGCACATCAAGGATGCCAACAACATCACTTGGCAGTACTGCATCAACTCCGAAGGTATAGAACCGCAGCGATTCGGTTCCATCACCGACGGTACTCGCAACTGGACCATCCATCACTGTCTGTGGGCTGACAACAAGAGCCGCAACCCGAAGATGAAGTGCTACCTACAATATTATAATAATGTAGTATATAATTACGCCATGGGAATCATCGGCGGACACTCCGCTGCCGACAACTATCAGGACGTAATGAACAATTACTTCATCGCCGGGCCGGAAGGTTCGCAGAAGTATTTCGACGACTGGACCGCAACCGACCACCTCTACAGCAGCGGCAACTATTTCGACGGCAACTGCGACGGAGTGCTCAACGGAACTCTCATCACCGACCACAACAGCGCCACTGCAATGGCGAATCCGAATTTCAACACTACCCACCCGATGAACGTAGAAAGTGCCGAGCAGGCATACTACACCATCGTAGATCATGTGGGAGCTTCACGTGTTCGCGACTCGCACGACAAACGAATTCTCGAACAACTCATCTCGCTCGGAAAGAAGGGTAATTTCATTGCTAACGAAGACAACGTAGGCGGCATTGGCACCATTGCAAACGGACCAAAACCACTCGACACAGATAACGACGGTATGCCCGACGAATGGGAAATTGCCAACGAACTGAACATTCAGAAGAACGATGCCGCTGAATACACCCTCGGAGGCGGTTACACCAACATCGAACACTACGTAAACAGTCTGGCGCAGAAGAGTAGCTACCTCACCGCACCAACCAATCCTGAGGCTACCCTTACCGACGCTACAACCGTAAAACTCACGTGGCTGAACAACGAAATCGAAACTGCTACCGCCATCGTCGTAGAACAGTCGGAAGACAACAAGACTTTCGTAGAGATACAGCGTCTGGCAGGTGATGCCACAGGAACAACCGTCAGCGGTCTCACAGCCGACAAGGTTTATTTCTTCCGTATGAAAACCATCGGTCCCGACGACATTGAATCGCTCTACTCTGCCACCGTTTCAGTAAACGATGAGTATATGCGTCCGGGCGGCGGAACCAGAGCAGGCATGAACCCGTTTGCACCACAGGAAGGAAAACTATATCGCATCATTTCCTATGCAACCATTCCTTACAACTCAGGCACTTCCCTGAACGGAACTCCGAAGTATCTCACCTTTAACGATAACGGCACTCTCGGAACTACCGAAACATACCTGTGGAACGACCCTGCACTGCTGTGGGTTATCACACCAACCGAAGGCGGAATGAACATCCAGAACTACGGCAACAAGAAGTACATTGCTGCAAGAAACAGTTCGATAGACAATGTTGACCGCATCGGAACATCCGACTCCCCTACCGTGCTCACCATCAACTACACAGGCGACCAGCAGCCTTCGCAGTCAGGACTCTACGGAAACGTATCGATGTATCGCATCAACAGTGCTGCTGCCAGCAACCAGCAGATTCGTGCCCGCGGCTTTGTTGACGACTGGTTCTGGGGTTCCGGCACCTTCGACCGCGCCGACATGGTTTTCACTTTCGTAGAAATTGATGCCTCTCTTGTAACGGTTTTCCTGGCTAAATTCAATGCTGCACTGGAAAGCGCCACTGCCCTTGCAAAAGGTGCTCGCACCGACGTAACACTCGGATATCCTACAGAAGCACTCAACACCCTGATGACTGCCATCACAAATGCTCAGGCTTTTGCAGAAACTATCAACGAAAAAACTACTCAGGAAGAAATTGACGCAGAGGTAACCAAACTCAACAATGCAATCACTGCATTCACTGGCGAACGCATTTATACCCTTGCAGGCACCTCTGCCAACCTCTGCTACCTTATCTACAGCTACGGCACAAATCCTAACGCAAGAGATGCAGATGCAAATGGCACAATAGGTCGCCGTTACCTTTATTCTACGAAGTCTGCCGATGGACAGCGCGACTCGCTGGTTTACCGCATCGGACTCTCCGAAAACAACATCAGCGGTGGACAGGTTGACCCTCTCGCAAGCGATCGTGCTGCACTATGGAGCATTGAAGAAACAGAAAACGGTTTTGTCAGAGTACGCAATCAGAAGTCAGGAGCATACATACAGATTGAACGTCTGCTATCCGCTACTCCTGTTGCCATCCGTCCTTACTACGCAAAGCAAGACAACGGAAAGATGGCTTTCTATATGGATGCCAACGAACAAGGCAAGCGCCTCTTCAACGTAGGGGCTATGGATGCTGACGGCAAGGGCGGTCCGTTGGATTTCTTCGCAGCACATGCCGACCGCACTCGTCTGCGCTGGGTTATTGCCGAAACAGACATCGAAGTAGAAACTCCTACTGCCATCAACTCCGTTCAGACCCAGAACGCTCCACAACAGCGTTTCTTCAGCCTGCAAGGTACACCACTCAGCAGTCGTCCCGTTGCCGGCATCTATCTCGAACAGACAATCGACAACGACGGACACGTCAGCGTGAAGAAGATTCTTGCTAAATGAAAAAAGTAGCATTAGTATTATCGAGTGGAGGTGCACGCGGATTGGTTCACATAGGCGTCATCGAGGAACTGCTGGCACAGGGCTACGAAATCAGTTCCATTGCCGGCAGCTCGATGGGAGCACTCATCGGAGGTGTTTATGCAGCAGGCAAGTTGAAAGAGTTTCGTGCTTGGATGAAAACCATCAGCAAGCGGAAGATGCTGGAACTCTCCGACCTGTCGTTCAGCCTCAACCATATAGTAAAAGGAGAACGCATCATCGACGCCATCAAGGAGTTTGTGCCCGACGTGAAAATTGAAGACCTGCCCATTCCCTACTGCGCCATCTCTACCGATTGGCTTCACGGAAAGGAAGTCGAATTCCGCAGCGGAAGTCTGTTCGACGCTATCAGAGCCAGCATTTCTATTCCCTCCATATTCGACCCCGTGCGCCGCAACGGCATGATTCTTATGGATGGCGGCATCATAAACCCCATCCCTCTGAATCGCATAGAGCGCACAGAAGGCGACCTGCTGATGGGTGTCGACGTAAGCGGTCATGACTACAAAACCGAAAACGATTTATGGAAAATGCTTGAGGACAGAAAGAAACGGGACAAATCCTGGAAACAGATTATCCTCAATCATATCATTCCCGATAATATCGAGTTCAACTACTTCACTCTGCTTGCACGCACCAGTGCCCTGATGATACGTCAGAACTCCCTGCTGATGGAACAGTTAACCCAACCCGACATCATGATTGATGTTAAGATGGGGCGCTACACCATCTTCGATTTCCACAAATCAGAAAAACTCGTCGCCATTGGTCGCAAGCGAACCCGTCAGATACTGTCGAATCGATAAATATCAGACTCTTCACTATTTTTTGTAAAAAATATTTTTCGTTTTTTGTTGCAAAATCTTACATTTGCAACTACATTTATATTAATTACACACTATGAAACTAAAACACATTCTTATTTTTTCTCTTGCAATTCTTGTTGGCACACAGGCTGCAGATGCACAACGCAAAACCAAACTAACAGAAACTGTAGGTTCAAATATACAAGCACCAGAAGGCAAGTTTATCAAGCGTAAAGTTGCCATCGGACGCTTCTCTAACGAAACGACATACGCCAAGGGCATTTTCTACGACAAGGAAAACGACCCGATGGGTAAGCAGGCTCTCGACATTCTCTCTTCAAAGCTGGCTGCTTCGGGCAAGTTCCTCCTTCTGGAACGCAACGACATAGCCTCTCTGCTCGAGGAAGTGAAGAAAGGAGACAGCGAACTGAACACCATCGGAGCTGACTACATGATAATTGGTTCTGTAACGGAATTCGGACGCAAAAACACAGGAAAGTCCGGAGTTTTCACCTCCACAAAGACTCAAACTGTAGAGGCAGCAGTTGCTATCCGCATTGTGGATGTTTCCAATGGTCTTATAATTTACTCCGACGAAGGCAAAGGACAGGCTGAAATCACTACAAAGACCACCTTTGGCGTTGGAGGTAAAGCTGGCTACGATGCAACTCTGAGCGACAAAGCCATCTCTGAGGCTATCGGTCAGTTGGTAGAAAACATCATCAATAAGTGTAGCGACAAACCTTGGCGCACATATTTTATTAATTATGATAGCGATGCCATCATGATTGGTGGCGGTAGCAGTCAGGGAATCAATACCGGCGACACTTTCGCTGTAAAGGTAAAAGGAAAGAAGGTTAAGAATCCGCAGACTGGTGTAATGATTGAACTGCCAGGCAAGCAGATTGGTACCGTAACCGTAGAGGCTACTGCTGGCGAAACACCAGAGACTGAATTTTCTATAGTTAACTATCAGGGCGAAACTATCAACACTGGCAAGTTGACCGACTACTACATTGAAGTAATAAAGTAAAGCCCTTAAACCTTTTAAACCAAACAAAAATACATATGAGAAACGCATTTAAAATTTTTGCAACATTGGCAATTCTGCTTCTTGCAGGTTGTCGTGCCCACTACCCAGTTGCCCAGCAGAGCGGCAAGGACGATGTAGCTTACCTGTTATTCGTAAGCACAAGTGGACAACTCCACAAACAGAAAGTATTTTACACCATTGACGATTCTGGCTACGAAGCTCAGGTAGTGAAGCAGAAGACTTCTAACCGTAGAGGTACTCAGTACACAGCCCCTACAGGCAATCACATGCTGACAGTGACAAAAGACGGTCAGACACTTTACAGCAAACGAGTTTTCCTGTCACAGCAGGAGGTTAAAATAATCAATCTGCCATGAAAAAACTCCTTATTATACTTATTGCAGGCACATCACTCTTTGCCTGTACAACGACTAACCAATCGCTCTATTCATGGTACGATACAGAGGATGCTACATATCAATATACTAAGCGCGGAACAGAAGACCTGCTGAACAATGCTATGGCTCAGTATGAACTGGTTATCAACAAGCAGAACGGCACTCGTATGGTTCCCCCTCCAGGCATCAATGCCGAGTATGGTTTCCTACTTTGCAAGGCAGGAAAGAAAGAACAGGGAATCACCCTGCTGAAGGAAGAAATGAGACTGTATCCAGAATCTCAAAAGTATATCTCACGAATCATTAATCAACTGACAAAATGAAAAACAGCATATATCTTGCACTGGCAGCTCTTATGCTTTGTTCCTGTGCAACAAACTTAGCTACTCGTGGCGAACAGTATCCGAAGATGTACGAAGAACGTCCCCAAGCAATCGTCGTAATGCCACCTATCAATCAGACTAACCATGTGGAGGCTAAGGACTACTTCTACACCACCCTCTACGAACCGCTCTGTGAGAAAGGTTACTATGTATTCTCTCCAATGTTGACAATGGAAATGTTCCAGACAGAGAGTGCCTACGATGCAGAATTATTCCTCGAAGGCAGTCTGTCACAGATTCAGAATATACTGGGAGCCGATGCTGCAATGTTTACCATCATCAAGAAATGGAATAGAAACAATCTGGCAGGTACCCTGACCGCTAATGTGGAATATATCCTGCGGTCAACAAAAACTGGAGAAACTCTTTACAAGCGTGAAGGACTTATCAAGGTCGACACAAGTGTTAGAGGCGGAAGTGGTCTGTTCGGAGCACTCGTAAATCTTGCTGCTACTGCAGTCAACACAGCTGCAACCGATAAAGTCGTAGCCGGCAGAAAGTGCAATGCTTACGTACTGAGCGACCTCCCTGAAGGACGTTACGGACTACACTACGATCAAGACCAAGGTTTTGAAGCAGGAAAAAGTTTTATCGAAGCGACTGTAGAATAGTGTATCAATAGTTTTTTACATTATAAATATAATACTATGAAGAAAATATTCACTTCCTTATGCCTGCTACTCCTGAGCATCTGTGCATCGGCCCAGTACGTAGAAAAGAAAGAAGAGGCAGCCAAGAATAATCGCCCACTAAAGGAGTGGCGCGACATTCGCTCCCAACTATTCAATTTCGGATGGAAATTCCAGATGGGCGAAGTCGAAGGAGCTGAGAAAGCTGACTTCGACGATAGCCAATGGCGCACTCTCGACCTACCTCACGACTTCCAGTTTGAAATGCCTTGGGACGAAAAAGCCAAAGGTGCCCGCGCTTTCAAGAAGATGGGTTCTGCATGGTATCGCAAGACTTTCAACGTGTCGGAGTCGTATAAGGGAATGAGTGTCAAACTCGACTTTGGAGGTATCATGTATTATGGTGATGTATATGTAAACGGAAAGAAAGTGGCTTCATCCGAATACGGATACATCGGTTTTGAGACCGACATAAGCAAAGCCCTGAAATATGGTGCCGACAATGTGGTTGCAGTATATGCATCTACAGGACCGGAGAATGGCAGCCGTTGGTACACAGGCGGCGGACTCTTCCGCGATGTGTATCTGAAAGTATGCAACCAGCAAACACGTATTGCACGTCACGGACTATATGTAACAAGTGCTCCGAAGGGTAAGATTGTTCGCCCGGACGTACTCAATGCACAACGCATCGACATCAACCCGCTAAATCCTCAAGGCGGCAATCCTGCAGGCAGTTGGGACGTACTCGTACAACTTCAGATTATCGGTTGGCAGAAACATAACATATCTCTGAAAGCAACTCTGAAAGATGCAGAAGGAAATGTCGTAGGAAAGAGCGAATGTGGAATGCCTGACCATACAAAACAGAACAACACAGAAGTGGCTCTGCCATTCATCAGTGTCTGTCAACCAAAACTTTGGTCGCCCGACACTCCATACCTCTATACCGTTGAAGCAGTAATCGAGGAAGACGGCACAGTCATCGATTCTATCAGCGACCAAATTGGTCTTCGCACCATTGAATACAGTCCTGAATTCGGATTCAAACTCAATGGCAAGAAAACATTCGTAGTAGGTATTGCAAACCACCACGACATTGGTGCTGTAGGTATTGCCGCATACGACAAAGCCATCGAGCGTCAACTTCGACAGCTGAAGGCTTTCGGATACAATGCTATCCGTTGCAGCCACAACCCCTATAGCGAAGGTTTCTATCGTGCTGCCGACAAAGTAGGTATTATGGTTGTTGACGAACTGATAGACAAATGGTCCGACAAGGACTATTGGGGCGGTCGCAAACCATTCATGCAGTTGTGGCCAACACTCATCCCAGAGTGGGTAAAACGCGACAGGAATCATCCATGTGTAGTACTTTGGAGTCTTGGAAACGAATTGCAGACCATCAGCAGTTGGGCTGGATACCAGACTGAGGACTGGGGAATCACTACTTATCGCATTTTCGATCAGATGCTGAAACGTTACGACCGCACTCGTCCTACTACCGTAGCTATGTTCCCAGCCAGAGCAGGAGCACAACGAGGCACTCCTGACTTTAAGACATACCGAGTTCCACCAGAGTTGGCATGTGCCTGCGAAATAGCATCGTTCAACTATCAATGGGATGCTTATCCAGGTTATTTTGAATACAAGCCAGACCTCATTCTGTTCCAAAGCGAAGCCGTAACAAACCAGTTGCAACAACCCTACTACGGGATGGATCAGAAACGTAGTGTCGGACTTGCCTGGTGGGGAGCCATCGAATACTGGGGCGAATCAAACGGTTGGCCAAAGAAAGGATGGAACTATTCTTTCTTCAAGCACACTATGGAGGCTTATCCACAGGCATACCTCATCAAGAGCAGCATTAAACCGGAAGAACCTGTTTGTCAGATTGGCGTTGTTGACGGCAAAGGTGAAAGTCTCGAATGGAACGACATCAAGGTGGGCAGTCAGAAGATTTCCTATAACTGGAATCAGAAAGAAGGCAGTCGTCAGAATGTGTTTGTATATACTAATGCCGACGAAGTGGAACTATTCTACAATGGCAAGAGTCTGGGTACAAAACAAAACGACCGCAGCGACTTGGCTAAGCGCAACATAACATACTGGAACGACATAGATTATGGTAAAGGTGGCACTCTGCTGGCAATAGCAAAGAATGGCGGCAAAGAAGTAGCCCGTCATCAGATTAAGTCTTCCGGCAAGGCAGTTGCACTAAAGATTGTTGCAGAAGGCAAGTGTCCTCAGGACATCTTCAACATCAAGAACGACTGTTGGAAGGCAGACGGTATGGATCTCCAATATTTCAAAATCTATGTTGTGGACAACAAGGGAAATATCGTTAGCAATTCAACCGACAAAGTCACAGTAACTGCTCAGGGCGAAGGTTCGCTTCTGGCTATAGATAATGGCGATCACTACACAAATGACCTGTTCCGTCCTACAGACAACACGAAACAGATGCAGACAGGAGTAATGCAAGCAATTTTGCGAAGTACCCGAAAAGCAGGAAAAGTAACTATCCAAGCTACAGCTCCAGGCTTAAAGTCTGCAAAACTGACAATTAATACCAAATAAAATAACAATATTCATTTTTAAATTCTGAAAAATATGGACCAAGAACTAATCAAACAATGTACAGCAGAGGCACAGAAGTGGCTCTCTCCTGCATTCGATGCCGACACACAGGCTGAAGTACGAGCAATGCTCGACAATGAAGACAAGACTGCTCTCATCGACGCATTCTACCAGAATCTCGAATTCGGAACTGGTGGTCTGCGCGGAATCATGGGTGCCGGCACAAACCGCATGAACAAATACATCGTCGGAATGGCTACTCAGGGTTTTGCTAATTACATAAACAAAGCTTTTGCTGGCAAGAAGAACCTCAGTGTTGTTGTAGGTCATGACTGCCGCAACAACTCTCGCCTCTTTGCTGAGACTGTTGCCGACATCTTCTCTGCAAACGGCATCAAGGCATACCTCTTCGAGAGTCTCCGCCCTACTCCAGAAATCTCATTCGCAATCCGTCAGCTTGGTGCTCAGGCAGGTGTAAATATCACAGCCAGCCACAACCCACGCGAATATAATGGTTACAAAGCTTACTGGGATGATGGTGCTCAGGTACTTGCTCCACACGACACAGGTATCATCGACGAAGTAAACAAAGTAACTATCGATCAGGTTAAGTTTACTCCAAACAACGACCTCATCCAAATTATCGGTGGTGAAATGGATATCGACTACCTGAATGCTGTTCACGAAGCACTTGTTGACCAAGAAGTAATCAACCGTCAGAAAGACCTCTGCATCGTTTACTCTCCGCTCCACGGAACAGGTCGAGTAATCATTCCTGCAGCTCTGCGTACATGGGGCTTCCAGAACATCAACGTAGTTAAGGAACAAATGGTTATCGACGGCAACTTCCCAACAGTTGTAAGTCCTAACCCTGAGAACTCTGAGGCTATGACTTTGGGTATGAAACTTGGTACAAAACTGAATGCCGATCTCGTACTTGCCAGCGACCCTGATGCCGACCGTCTCGCTGTTGTTTGCCGTGACCCTAAGGGCGAATGGTGCATCCTCAACGGTAACCAGACAGCGCTTATGCTCTCATATTATATTATAGAGAACAAGAAGAAACTCGGTCAACTCAAAGGCAACGAATTTATGGTTAAGACCATCGTAACCACTGAGACCATCGCAGAAATTGCAAAGCGCAACAACGTAGAAATTCGCGATGTATATACAGGTTTCAAGTGGATTGCTCGCGAAATTAAACTCTCTGAGGGAGTGAAGAAATATATAGGTGGTGGTGAGGAATCATTCGGTTACCTCCCATTCGACAAGGTTCGTGATAAGGACTCGCCAGCTTCAATCTGTCTGCTCTGCGAAATCGCTGCTTGGGCAAAGGACAACGGCATGACTCTCTACGACCTGCTCATGAAGATTTATCTCGACTACGGTTTTGCATATCAGAACGCAATTTCCGTAACGAAACCAGGAAAATCTGGCGCTGACGAAATCAAGCAGATGATGGAAGACTTCCGCAAGAATCCTCCTACACAGCTTGGTGGCAGTCCTGTTGTTTGCATCAAGGACTACAAGACTCTCAAACAGGTAGCAGACGGAAAAGAAACTGCTATCGACATGCCTGCTACAAGCAACGTGCTCCAGTGGTTCACTGCCGACGGCACAAAGATTTCTGTTCGTCCTTCTGGTACAGAACCAAAGATTAAGTTCTACGTCGAAGTAAAGGGCGAGATGGAGTGTGCTAAGTGTTACGACGGAGCTGTCAAGACAGCTCAAGACAAAGTTGATGCAATAAAGAAAGACCTAGGCATCTGATTTGCATTTTAAATCAGCTTCTCTAATACAACTCCTGCATTTTTTGTGGGAGTTGTTTTTATTTTATACAAAAACGCAACAGTAAAATCCGACTTTTTGTTAAATGAAAACAGAAAAATTGCAAATATTTTTTGCGAATTTTTCCACATTTGTGCCATTATTGTCAAATTTTATTCTACCTTTGCACAAGTTTTTTGGATAGAATAACGAACTAATATGGCAGAGCAGTACAAAATACATCCTATGATAGCTCAACAAGACGAAATTGAGCGCAGAGGAATAATGGTATTCGACGACATTTGTCGTATGCCTTTGTATGACGAGCCATACACATCACCCATGACAACCATCATTCTGACTCGTCAGGGATGGTTGCGCACAGAATGCGATATGCGTCCTACCATTTTTCAGGAACACACCATCGCTGTGATTACTCCACATCGCATATTATGTGTCAGGGAATCTTCCGACGACTTCCAGTCAACGGTCATCATGCTCTCAGCAACATTCTTGGAACGCTTGCGCCATCTGTATTCCGACACCTATCGAAGCATTATGCACTTCCGCAATCAACCAGATCTGCAATTGAGCGACAGACAGTTCGAGGTCATCGTTCACATCTTCAGCGTACTCTCCAACATAGGAATGCAAAACATACCAAGTCGAAATGAGATGCAGTCCGACCTTCTGAAAATACTCTTCCAGATGTTGCAGGAATACCGCATAAGCAAAGAAAGCAAAGAAGAGGGTCTTGTTCCTCGCGAAGAACTGTTCAGCCGTTTCTACAAGGCTATAGAGGAACACTTCCGCGAGAGCCACGAAGTACAATTCTATGCAGATCTTTTCGGACTCACTCCAAAACACTTTGCAGCAATCATAAAGAAGCAAACCGGCATCAAGGCACTCACATGGATAAACAACTATGTGATGATTCAGTCGAAATCTATGTTGCGCCACATGCAACAGATGCCAATCCAACAAGTTGCCCTACAGATGGGATTCAACGAACTCTCAGCATTCAGTCGTTTCTTCAAGACCAATGAAGGAGTCACCCCATCTGAGTACAGAGAAAAAATAAAGTAAACGAACTATGTCAGAAGAATTAAATATATCCGAAGGCAGCAAAACAGAAAAATATGCCACACTTCTTCCGCAGATACAGTCTGTGGTTAGTGGCGAACCGGACATGATTGCCAACATGGCAAATGTTGCGAGCATGCTCCACGAGACATTCCATTTCTGGTGGACAGGTTTCTATCGTGTTATCGATGGAGTTCTGGTATTGGGACCCTTTCAAGGTCCACTTGCCTGCACCCGAATCAAGCGTGGCAAGGGAGTCTGTGGTAGCGCATGGGCTAAGCAACAGACCATTATCGTTCCCGATGTAGATGCCTTTCCTGGTCACATCGCCTGTTCCAGTCTCAGCCGAAGCGAGATCGTGGTTCCGGTAAAACGTAATGGTGAGGTAATAGCCGTACTGGATATCGACAGCAAAGATTTGAACACCTTCGATTCGACAGACCAGAAATACCTCGAACAAATCACTCAAATACTTACATCCTGAATGTTTATACCTAAACTTGTGTATTGCAAGAAGGCAAAAAGAGCCGTACCTTTGCACACAATTTAGGAAACAGCAATAAGTTTTAATTTTTATATATAAACAATTATTCATTATGAAAAAATCTAACACTAAGCTATTTAGCTTATTATTTGCAGCATTCACAATGACTGCAACAATGGTTTCTTGCGGCAACGACGACAACAAGAGCAACCCCGAAACAAACAATGGCGATAATTCCGAAGTCCACATTAATAGCGTAGTCAGCAGATCCGACTTGTCCGTTTGGGGACTTATAGAATCTGTTGAGGCAGAAGACCCGATGTACGACGCCCAAGAAAAAATCGAAATCATAAAGGGCTATATTTCCGTCAACGATAGCAAAGTCGCATACGACAGCCTTTATATCTATTCACCCGTAATGGGTACAGGCAAGTTCGATATGAACACAAAGACAGGTACCATGAATATACTTAGTGCCAATTTACAGACATTCGAAGCAAGACTTTCTGGCAGTATATCTGAAAAACAATTCGTCATTCAGATTCCATCATATAAGGGTGGCACAACCATCACTTCACACATCGGTAAGGATAATATTTATACTCTCAACACATACGCTGACAATGCACGCAACTACTTCCCACCAAAGTCTTACGCTACTGCAAACGAGAAGATGGTCATAATCCTCAATACAAACCAGGAGACTGCCAACATCTACTTTACCTCTCAATCAACACCGTCATGGGGTACACACGTATTCACCAACATATCTGCTGTCCATCAATCAGATTCTTATCAAATTAGCGGAGAGGGATCAGCTATAATAACCAGCAGCCGTACAGGTGAATTAAACACCTATCTTGTATCCATCAACGCAACCTTCAAAGACGGCAAGATTACAGGGGAAATCTCAGTTCCTTCAGTTATGGGAGGTATCACAATCCACCTCAACCCAGAGGATTTCGATACTGTGATCAACAACGGAAACTAATAACAGAATGATATTCAGTAAGAATATAATCCACAAAACTCTATGCATACTGGGAATAATCCTTTTCGGGGGATTATTCTCAGCCTGCGATATGTTGGGTGGAATTTACGATGACACACTCGACACGACAAACCCCGAAAATAAAGACGCAGAAAACACAACTACTGCCTCTTCTATATATCTGGATGCACGAAGCTACACCCAATGGATATATATCGATTTGCACAACACCACACCGACAACTACAACCTCCGAAATCAGTCTCGACGATTATAGCGAAACAGGGAAACCTGCAAAATGGGATATAGCCATTCATCGCTACGACATCAAGACAAACGGAGTAAAAGCCATAATGACTTCATACAAAACCATTACAGAACTTGAAGCAGCTGGTTTGCCGACAAATCCTCAATGGGTAGCAGATGAATATCTTGACGAAGCCATCTGGGTAGATATGTCCCATATGCTCGAAGGATACATCGTCTATGCACCAAGTTATAAGAACGTAGAAGCAAGCCGATGGATAAACGTCGATATCAGCTATATGCCACCTACATACACCACCAACACAAACGTAATACTCCTGCTGCTTGCCGATGGAACATATGCAGCACTCCAACTCGACGACTTCATGGCAAAAGACAAATATCGCACCAAGGGCTATCTGACGATAAACTACAAATATCCAATATTCAAGCAATAAGTTTTGGAATTCAGGAGAATCACACATATTATCACATTATTAGCATTGCTACCTGTAATTGCTCTGGCTGAAACTCTTCCTTCAGATCCAGCCGACACAGTCGTGTGGAACAAAAAGGACATGAACCTCAGCACAGTAGTAGTCACAGCTACACGCACTCCCAAAGCTCTTGCCGACATACCAGTTGTCACCAGGGTCATCACAGCTGAAGACATAGAAAAGGTAGATGCTACAAACATAAAGGATATGCTCCAGCAGGAACTGCCCGGATTGGAGTTCACCTATTCCATGGGACAACAGGTTCTCAATATGGGAGGCTACGACGGCAATAATATCCTCTTCCTCGTCGATGGAGAACGAATGGCAGGAGAGTCAATCGACAACATAGATTTCTCCCGTCTCGACATGTCAAACATAGAACGCATCGAGATAGTTAAAGGTGCTGCATCCACCCTTTACGGTTCTGCTGCAATGGGAGGAGTAATAAACATAATCACTAAGTCACCCTCAGATTCCTGGAGTGCAAAAGCACATAGCCGCTACGAAGGACAGACCCGCGAATGGCGTCATGGAGCCAGTGGCGATGTAAACATAGGCAAGGTCAATTCCCTTACATCATTCCAATATACCAATAACGACTCTCTCTCTCTCCGAGGCGAAGAATTATCCCTCAATACTGCATATGGCGGGAAATCCTTCAACGTAAAGGAACGACTCATCTGGACAGTAAACGAAGACTGGAAACTGACTGGTCGTGTGGGGTATTTCTTTCGCGAACGAAATAATAGCGAATACAGCCACGAACGTTATCGCGACCTCAACTATGGAGCCCGTTCCAACTGGGACATCACCCCTCTGCAGAATCTTGAAGTAGCATATAGCTTCGACCAGTACGACAAGAGTGACTATGCTCTGAATAACCGCCGCGACATCCGCGACTATTCTAATCGTCAGAATATAGGTCGTGCCCTCTATAACGTAGATTTTCCTTCATGGAATTCCCACCTCACAACAGGTGCCGACTACATGAACGACTACCTCATGTCCTATCAGTTTGCCGACCAAGCTAAAAGTCATACACAAAACTCTTACGATACATTCGTTCAATGGGACTACACCCCTAGCGAACATTGGAACATGATTGGTGGTGCACGATTCGACTACTTCTCAGCAGCCAGAAAAGGTATGCCAACATGGAAAATAGCTGCTATGTATAAGATTCGCAAACACAGCATCCGATTCTCCTACGCATCCGGATTCCGCGCGCCATCACTCAAAGAACTCTACATGGACTTCTTCATGGGTGGCATCTTTATGATTTACGGAAATCCAGATTTGAAGTGCGAAAGCAACCACAACTTCTCACTTTCCTGGACCAACTACGGTTCAATAAACGATAAACTGAAATACTGCTTCACAACTACTGGTTATTTCAATTTCTTCAACAACTACATAACCACGGCAAGTGTCACAGTCAACCAGTATTCTTATCTGAAATATGTAAACGTATCGAACCAGAAGATAGTAGGTGCAGATGCAACTCTTCAGATGCATCATATCAACGGACTCGGCATGCGAGTATCCTATGCTTTTGTAAAGAATATTGTTGAGGGGTCACAACCTGACCTCACAAAGGCTCGTCCCCACTCTCTCACTTGGCGACTGGACTACGACCATCAGTTTACAGATAATTACGGCATCACAGCAGCTATCTCCGGTCGTTGGCTCTCTCCTGTCGATGCAGCCGAATTTACTACAACCAACCTAACATCCATTCGACAGCAACACTACGAAGGTTATAACATTTGGAAGGTTAGTTTTTCGCAGCGGTTCGTCAAAGGCATATCACTCAACCTTGCCGTTGATAACATATTCAACTACATTCCGAAAAACTACTACCCTAACTCCCCTACCACAATGGGAACAACAGGAACAATCGGAGTAGTCGTCAATATCGACAAATTTTTCAAGTAAAATATAGCTTAGGTCAAGAATTAGAGAATTAAACCATAGAAAGCAGAACCGTCTATTGAAATAATACTTTCTGGCAGGGTAATAGCAGCGAGACTAACACAAAGAAAGTATTTGCAAGTCATTTTATATCAACAACTTGCATGTTAAATGGTAGAAAAGTGATTACATAGATTCTATGGGTTTAAGAAAAGATGAA
>OCTX012109474.1_pt1 | contig 26442 bp, 17 predicted proteins | sample 1539691 | NCBI WGS metagenome assembly OCTX01 (sample SAMN02144231, study PRJEB22623) | gut metagenome | biome: sheep rumen | host: Ovis aries | place: New Zealand
TTCATGGCTTGTCACCGTCCTTGCGGGAACGGATATGTTTATTCCCGTGGATGAAGATGAAGGGGCCGCTGTGGAGGACGTAATAGAAGAAAGCCAGGAATATTCATTCTGAAGGACTGCATCCCCAAGGGATATCCACTGACTGCCGTCGTAGACCTCTGCATTCCATCCTGGATAGGTGACTTCTGTTCCGTGGGTTTTTGTTGAAGTTACGTTCACGGATGAGGCTGATTCGGGATTGCCCTGGTAATCGAAAGCAAGAACATCCCTGTCTATCCCGAAGGTAAAGACGTCGTCGTCGATGTCGAGTTTTAATACAAGGATGCGGCCGGCCGGAATAGTCTCGCCTTCCAGGTCAGCGGTATAACTGTTCCCGTCAATGGTTACCGAGAGAGCCGCTCCGGCAGGCATTGTCTGGGGAAGGAGCAGCATCATGAAATCCATGTCCAGATAGTCATAGGTTCCGTCCTGTGTCATCGAAGGACTGGTCAGCTGGTAATTGTTTCCTTCGGATGTAAGGTTTGTAAACTGACCGGTAGACATGTCACACCGGCCTGAATCATAGACGCCGCTTATGGAGACGCTTTCCAGTGAAAGACCATGTTTTACAGCGAAACGTATGCCGGCGAGGGCATGCCTGAAGTTAAGTGCAACAGGATAGCCCAAAGGGCTGTCCGCCACGGTGACCGTTTCGGATACGAGAAGATCCTTGTGGAGACTTACATCTTCAGGGGTTGTATAATCGAACGCAGGAACGGCTCCGTCCGATGCGTCGGGCGTGACAAGTGTAAACGGGTACCATGCGAAGAACCGCAGGTATCCGTCGGTCGTGGACCAGCGCTGGTATTCGCGGGGAACCCAAAGACCTTGCACAGAATTATATTCGACGTGTATGGGATAATTGGTATGCATCGTTGCCTGTGCCGCGGGGGAATCCAGTTCGGGGCATTCATAGATATACATTCCTATTACGCCGGACTTCAGGTCGTTATCGCTGCCAACTATGTCTGTCTTGGTCGCAGGTTCCGTCATCGGCAGGAGTGTACTGCTGATTCTCAGATGACCGGATACGGTTGTTTGTCCGTCGGCAACTGATGCCGCCGTCTTGGTGAATTCATTATCCTTTTTTGCCACGAAGGATATGGCGCTGCCGTCATTAAGAAATCCCTCCCTGTCGTTCACGGTCAGGCAGGACGTGGAGGCAAGGAGAGAGAGGGCGGCAACCGCCGCAAGGTTTACTGCTTTTCTCATATTGTTCATAGGGACCGGAAGGGCGGTCAGGCCCTCCCGGCCAAAAGGGAGTTAAACGATTACTCCAGGTCGATGCTGATAGCGGAAGCGTCCACCCAGTCGTCGACGGTGAGGGTAAAGGCGATAGGCTTGCCGAGCACGGGATCACCGTTGTCGTCGACACCTGCGCCACCACCGGTGGTCTCGTCGAGGAAGTTGAGGGTGTAGGTATAGCGCTTGCCGGGCTCCCACTTGGTGTCGATGGGAACGTTGGCGTAGGCATACTCACCTGCAGTAGCGGGATAGAGCTGGTTGTCAGCTGCGTCGAGGATCTGGAGGTACACACCGATGAAGGCGTTGGCACCAGCGTTGGTCTTGTCAGCGTTGAGGTCCCATGCGACGAGCTGCTGAGGGATGAGCATCCAGGAAGCACCGGAGAACATGATGTCGGCTGCGGTAGCGGAGAGCGCTACTGCGGTCTCGGAAGCGCCACCGATGGTGTAAGCGGTCTTGGCAGCTGCGGAGCTGTTCCACAGGGCGAAGTCCAGGGTACCGCCGTCGTGAGGATCGGTAACGGCTGCAGGGAAGCTGAAGTCACCGGAAGCTTTGACGTTAGCCACCTTCACACCCTTGACATTGATCTTGATGCCGGAGGTCGACTTGTTGGCGGCCTTGACGATGATCTGGCTGAGTGCATGACGGAAGTTCAGTGCGACACCGGAGGCCATGTTGGCCGCCTTGGTACCGGTCTGGTAGGAGATGACGAAGTCCTTCTGGTCAGCTGCGGCAGCGACGGGGGTCACGCCCGCGATGCCCTTGGCGGCGTTGGTGATGGAAGCGACACCGCTGGAGGGGTTGGCGTAAGCGAAGAAGTCGAGCTGGTAGCCAGGCCAGTAGTAGGTCTTGGCGGGGGTGCAGGCACCGGCGCCGGAGACGGCCACGTCGAGGTCAGTGAAGAAGTTGGCAGAGTTGCCGATGGCGGTCACCTTGAAGGAACCGATATTGGCGACGGTGGTCTCTGCGGCCTTGGTCAGAGGGCTCTCGGCGAGCTTGAAGTTGATGCCGTAGTCGGGGTTGCTGTTCTCCCTGTTACGGAGTTCGAGGTCCTTGTTGCAAGAGACCATTGCGGTGGCGGCTGCTGCAGCCGCGAGGAAAATAAAGGCTTTTTTCATGATTTGAAATGAATAAAAAGGTTAATAAAAAGGGGAATATTTGTTTTGTTTATTCAGGAATGACCAGTACAGGGCGGACGGACAACCCGTTGAAGCGTTGATTGTAGACGCTGCGCTGGACGCCGTTATCTAAGTACAGGAAACAGGCTAAACCCGGGTCGCCGGACTCCTTAAGCGAGCGGGACCAATAGTAGCCGTTGTCACCGGCGCGGCTATGGCTGTCGTTGCTCAGGTAGCCCGCATCAGGCAGGAACACTGACGAGGAAGCGAAATCGCCCTTGCCGGTAATGAGCAGACCGGCCACGCCAGTCGAGTTGTAGTCATTTGTCCATTCTACATTGACGTCAGAGCGGACAAGCATGTTGAGTTCATCCATGTCCGGCATCCTCCAGTCGCCTCCCCAAAGGACGGAAGCTGCGTCATCCTCGGCATCTAGGGTGAGCTTGTCGTCGGGGCTTCCTTCTCCACTCCAGTAGGATGTTTTTCCTGAATGAATGTACTTGCTCCAGCCGGTTTTAGAATCATCACCGGTGTGGTAGGGTGCATTGCTCCACTCGAAGGTAGCCCCGGTGACTGAAGAGTCATCGTAGCCAGTGTACCTTACAGAGGTTTCTCCCCACGCGAAGTAATCTCCGTACTCCTCAGGAGAGGAAGCACCGATGTTGCAGGTAGCGAAGAGCACCTTGTACTCCGTTTCGCCGATGTTTTTCCTAAGTCCGAGGTCGACGTATGCATGGCCGTTAGCGGCAGCATCCAGAGGATCCGTTGCTCCAACGTTTATATCTTGCACATTAGGACTGTCCCAGTCATCAATTGTAAGGGAGAAATTGATTGGACTGCCAAGCACGGGGTCGCCTGCGTCATCAACGCCTGCGCCGCCGCCGGCGGCCTCGTCGAGGAAGTTGAGAGTATAGGTGTAGCACTTGCCTGGCTCCCACTTGGTGTCAATAGGAACGTTGGCGTAGGCATACTCACCTGCGGTAGCGGGATAGAGCTGGCCGTTGCTGGCGTCGAGGATCTGCAGATATACGCCGATGTAAGCATTAGCGTTGGAATTGGTCTTGTCGCTTGCGAGGTCCCAGGCTACAAGCTGCTGGGGAACCAGCATCCAGGAAGCACCGGAGAACATGATGTCGGCGGCGGTGGCGGAGAGCGCAACTGCGGTCTCGGAATTTCCGCCGATTGTATAAGCGGTCTTCGAAGCGCTGCCGGTGTTCCAGAGTGCGAAGTCAAGCGTAGCGGCATTGTTGCCGGAGGTGACCGCATTAGGATAGCTGAAGTCGCCTGCCGCCTTCACGTTAGCGACCTTGACGCCCTTGACGTTGATTTTCAGCCCTGCGGTTGACTTGTTTGTAGCTTTTACCTTGATCTGGCTCAGTGCATGGCGGAAGTTCAGCGCTACGCCGGAGGCCATGTTGTCTGCCTTTGTGCCGGTACTGTATGCTACAACAAAGTCCTGCTGGTCAGCGGCCGCTGCGACGGGAGTCACACCGCTTATGCTCTTGGCTGCGTTGGTAATGGAGACGGTGCCACCCGAAGGGTTGGCGTAGGCGTAGAAGCCGAGCTCATAGGCAGGCCAGTAGTAGGTCTTCTCAGGCGTACATACGCCGGCGGAGGTAACGGCAACGTTCAGGTCGGTGAAATAGCTTGCGCCGTTGCCGATGGCGGTCACTTTGAAGCTGCCGAGGTTGGCGATGGTCGTTGGTGTGGCCTTGGTGAGCGCGCCGGAAGTGACGCGGAAGTTCACGCCCAGGTCAGCGTTCTCCGCGATGCGGGCATCCTTGTTACAGGACACGAGGGCTGCGATGCTAAGCAGGGCAGCTCCGAGGTAAATTGAGATTTTCTTCATATTTTTTACAATTTATTAAGGGTTGTTATTTCAAGTTAATGAGTATGTCTACATTGTCCCAGTTGTCCATCGACAGCGACATGCCTTCGCCACCCCCTCCGCTGATGGGAACCGGCAGCGGCAGCTCGTCAATGACGAGATAAACCTGCCTTTGGTTCCACTGGTCATGGTACTGTTCGGTCACATCGTAGGAAAACATGTATTTTTCTCCGTTGTTGAGCACGGTATATACCGTAAGGATGTGCTTGTTTACTGTTTCAGGACAATGTCCGAAACATATCAGCTGTCCGAATACGGAATCGCTCGACTGGTCTTTTGTCAGGGCGGCAGCACGCTTTACCTTCGACTCAAGTGCGCTGTGGTATGCAGCAGCCGCTTCCGCATCGAGCTTCAATCCTTCGAAGGGCATGATGACCTGCTCGTTGGTCAGTTTGTCAATGCCTGGCATATAGCCTCCTGCAAGACCGGAGAGAGCTCCGCTTACTGATGCGAGATACTTGAAGTTCTTCACGCCGCGAATCTCGATGAATATCTCCTGCCAGCGGTCTTCCATGTAGATGGTATGGACGACCTTCTCGTCTTTGAATTCGACGTTGAAGTCCGGTTTCCTTCCCACCCAGAGACGGTCCGGAGCAAGGACTATCCTCTGGTCTTCCGTACCTTTGGCGCGGAGGTCGGCTTTGGTGCTCATTCCCATAGGTGCAAGTATGTTTTCACCACGGGTGTATATTTTGAACGTGTTCAGCGAATCCGCTCCGGAGACGAGGATACTTCCGTTGTCGTTGTTAAATGCCAAAGCATAGTAGTTGCCGTAGGGAACACGGAGCGTCCCTCCCAGCATGGGTTTCTGGTCGTACTGGGGGGCGCCTCCTTTCTCGGGGAAGAGATAAAGGTCTATGGATGCCGGCTGCGGGTCTCCCGTTGCACGGGTCCAGTCGAAGAGGACGTCAAGGTAGGCGAAAAGGTCGTTTCCATACCAGAGCGGCTTGTGGTTGCAGGACGCAAGGATAAAGGCCGCACAGATGCAGGCGAATGTCTTTATGATATTCTTCATTTCTCCGCCCTCCTTTTTGCTCCTCCGATGAGCCACTGCAGCGTCACGTCGATACGTGTCGGCCCGAACCAGTTTCTTTTGTAAGTGGTGAGCCACATATATTTGTCATAGAATGGTTCGTATTCATGATACATTCCTCCGGCGTATCCGGCGCCGATGCTCAGGTCCAGGTTAAATGAACGTCCGAGCGGGAAGGTGTAGCCGTATTCGATTCCGAATCCGTACTGAGGATTATCAAAGATGTTCAGTTTCGGAGTTCCTCCGATCTGGCCTTTGTTGCCGAATTCAAAGTCGTATGTGAATACCTGTCCGTATACTCCGAGGTGATGACCGGTAAGACCGGTGAACACTTTCTTTTCATAGGGTGCGTTCCCGAAGTATTTTCTCACGGCCAGTTCGCCTCCGTATAAGCGGTAGAAGAAGTGTTTTTCGTCGTTTGCCAGCCACTGATAGCCCCATCTTACATCGGTGGCCCATCCTTTCCCAAGGTGGAACTGCGTACCGAGGTTCGGCAGGAGGGCGGCATCATACAGCAGGTTCGTATAAATAAGGAATCCGGGTTTGTGCGCGGGTTTCTTATCCTGCACTGCCTCCTGGCTCTTAAAATCATATACGGTTTCCGGTTCTTTTTTGTATTCCGTTATGGGCATCAGCGTCAGTTCGAGTTCGCTTGTCATCGGAGCGTCCGCCGCAACGGTATCTACGTCCGTTATGGTTCTTATGGTATCGACGGGAATGCTTTCCTGTTTTTTTGCTTTGGCATAGATGAAGGTGACGTCGGCTCTCCTGAGTTTCGGGAATATTTGTTCAAGTGATTGTTTCCAGGGGATGCCTCCGTTGAGACGTTTGAGTTTTGCCACCTTACCGTCAGTTACTTTGCCTCTGCCGTCCGTTATCCATTCGGGTGTATTGCGAATGATTTCGGTGAGTTTATCCCACCCGTCGATTTTTTCCTTTTTAAGGATATCTATGTATCCGTTCCAGTCGACTCCGTTTCCGTGTATGTCTTCATCGGTGATAGTCACCTTGTTCTTCAGGTATTCCGCTACTGATTCTGCACGTTGGCGCGATAGCATAAGGTTTCTGTCGCTTGGCCCTTCCGGTGATGACCAGCCATCAATCCGTACGGTTAACGAGTCCTTCCCGAGGACTTGTCCTATTGTCCTGTCGAGTGCCGACATGTTACCGGATTCAGTTTCGTTCACGCCAAATGACACCGACGTTTTCAACGTATCGGCGTTCTGGGCGGTCACGGCTATGGCCGGCAGCAGCAGAAGGAACAGGAGCAGTACTTTGTTTTGTTTGATATGCATTGTTTGTCGTTTGTCCTTTACGTTCTGTTTGTGTACAGCCATTCGATTTCCGTCATGGCTTTCTTCAGGTCTGGGTCGTCCGGTGCGTATTCGAGAATCAGGTTTTTTATTTTGCTGATCTTTCTTGTTCCGGGTTCTCTCATGTCCCAGGAGTCATGCAGGAAATCGGTCTTCTTGATCTTGTTGATGTCAATGTCGACGTCGAGCATTTTCTGGCATTCGATGAACGGCTGGCAGAGGTCCCCGTTCAGGGACATGTGCGTCTGCCTTGCTTCCGGTGATTCCGCCGATATGTCAAATTCTCCCCTGGCGAGTTTGTCGATGAGTGAGGAGACAGACATTGACATCCCTCCGGAGACTGTCTTTATAATCCCCATGAGTTCATTGGCGGAGTATTTCCCGAAAGCCGTTTTTATGCTTTCCCGTTTTGCCTCCAGCGGATCGAATACGGTTAAAGAATTCATATGCACCTACGATATTATGTTGTTCCTTTTACGGTTGGCTACGGCATACTCGATAAGCTTCATATACCCGAGGTCTATCATGACTTCCTGGTATTCGTTTTCCTTCAGCCATATGAGATCCGATTCGACTACTTTCAGTCCGATGTTTTTCAGCTCGATTGCGTACATGTTCTGTTGTACGGTATATTTGCCGACATCGTTCTGCTTGATCATGCTGAGCGGCGGGAGGAGCATCTCCTTGTACCACTTGAACAGGTCCTCGTTTGTCTTGTAATCTTTCAGTATGAATCCGTCAGATTCATTTTCATAGAGCAGCAGGTCGAAGGTCCCGGCGTAGTCGAGGGTCGGATTGACGATTCTTGTTTCCTTGGCCACGATTGCGTAGTTTTCCCAGTTCTGTGAAGCCCACCACATTGCAGCGGCAGTTTCCTTTGGTGATTCAGCAACGAGTCCATCTGACGTCAGGCGTTCTTTGAACTCTTCGGGTATTTTGTCATAATCTCCGAGCAGGAAAGCATAGCAGGCTTCCCCGAACTCGTGTACCGCAGTACCCGCCGCCGCAGCCCTGTCCCTGTTTTCCTCCCAAAGGGCGAGGATTTCTTCCACGGGATGACCGAAGAGTGGATGCCTGGGATTCTTGGACGAGGCTGCGGCTTTCGCGGGCGCGTCGAACGGAGCGAACCGTTCCACGACGGATGACACGCACTCCATTTCCCTGTTGCCGAGGAAATACCTGTGCTCATTGGGCTCGAACGTAAGCCCTTCGGAGGAGTCCTTGAGGAGTTGTTTTGCCTCGTGGATCCTCCGGACGGCTTGTTCGGTGGGATGTCTCAGCGCTTCTATAGGGCGGAGTACGTACATTCTTTTATAGTATTAAATAGGTATAACCGTTTATTAGTAATCGACCGGTGTGCCGGCTATGTCGGGTGGCAGGTCATCGTCATCGATAGGGTTCGATGGCTTTGCCGCAGGTGCTGCGGGCGCTTCATAATAAGGTGTCTGCTGCCTTGCAGGCGCCTGGGGCGCCGCGGGCTGGCGCTGGGGTGCTGCCTGCTGATGAGGCATTGCGCCGCCGTTCCATGCCTGTCCCTGATAACCGCCTTGATAGGCAGGCGCCTGCGGACGGGGCTGGGCAGGGCCCTGGGGCTGGGGGTATCCCCCGTACGGCTGCTGCCCGTACTGGGGCTGTGCCGGCTGCATCGGCTGCTGCGCATACTGGGGCTGCTGCTGGTAAGGCGCTCCCTGGGGTATGTAACCCTGACCCTGCTGGGGCTGGGGATATGCGTTTACGATTTCGATGTAGTAGGCATTCTTGACTTCGCGGAAGATCTTGTTGCCGTTCCTGTCAACATAGCTTTCATCCGCGTCTTCCGCGGTGACCTTGATAGTCATGCCCGGGCAGAGGGAATAGAGGAGTTCCCTGGAAATCTTCGCGTTGGTGAAAGCGTTGATTTTCCTGCGGATGCGTTTGGTCTTGGGCTGTCCGTTCTGGTCAGTGCCGGCAGGCATGACGATTTCAAGCAGGAAATGGGTGACGAAGTTGTTCTCGCCAATCTGCTTGACCTCGATTCTGTCCTCAGGTTTTCCGGTCATCGCAAGGACAGTCCCCGTAAGCTGGCTCCTGTTGATGGGAAATTCGTTGTTCCCCTTCGACTTTCTCTGTCTTCCACCCTGCTGGGGAGCCTGCCAGCCTTGCTGGGCGGGAGCGCTTTGAGGATAATTTTGTCCGTACATGTTTTGTTGTTGTTAAAATGGTTTGACAAATATAGTATAAATTTTATTTAATTCTCAAATTTTGTAATCCTTAGTTTAAATTTTGAATAAATTATCATAGATATTTATCTATGATATCATTTGTTTATAAAGCGGTTTGTTGCGATTGACGCATCGCCAAACCGCTTATTTTTCGGATTGCGTTTGTTTTTATTCATAAAATGTTTAATTTTGCATCGTTGGTTTTACCAATTATTGTTGATTGAATTTTGTAATTCATTGTTGCTATGAATTTTAGTTTGAAGAAGCTCATTATCCTTGCTGTGATCATGTTCACGGCGTCCGTTTCCGCCAGCGCCCAGAAGGCTGCCGTCTCAACCAATTTCGCCGACTTTGCCTTTCTCGGTACAGTCAATGCCGAAGCTCAGTATGCTGTAGCCCAGAACTGGTCCGTTGCCTTGTCGGGCGGCTATAATCCCTGGACTTATAATTCAAGCGACGTCGACCGCCAGTTCCAGCGCCGCAGGCGCAATGTCAGCGCTGGTGCCCGTTGGTGGCCTTGGCATGTCTATTCCGGATGGTGGCTGTCCGCCGACGCCCGCTGGCAGGAATATAACGAGGCCCGGGTGTTTACGAAGGAAGTGACCGCCGAGGAAGGCGACCGCTTCGGACTTCGTATCGGAGGAGGTTATACCGTGATGATCAATTCCTGGCTCAACGTAGATTTTGGTTTCCGCGGCTGGGGCGGTTATACCTATTATACAGTATATGCCTGCCCGTCTTGCGGGCGTACTATAGAGAGCGGTGGTAAACCTTTCATCCTTCCGGATGAGGCGGTTGTTTCTCTTATGTTCGTGTTTTAACCATCACTTATCATAAAATGAAAAGAAGCAGTGTTTATTTCGTAATCCTCGTGATTACTTTCCTTTGCATTGTGGCCTCCTGCGGCACGAGCCGTCAGGCGATGCGCCTCAAGAAACTCCAGCCCCAGGTCAGTTTGTCTCTTGCAGATGAACAGGACTTTATCCCCGAGATCGACACGAACGCCGGACCCCGCAACGATACCCTTATCGTCAAGGACCTTTCCGGTAATGATGTTTTCCTTATGAGGACTATTAAGGATGCAACCGGTGAGGAGACCGCGTCCGAGCGTCTTGCAGCCGCCGTTGTTACCGCCCGTTTCCGCAATGTGGCGGAACGTAACGGCATGGTTGACATCCGTTTCAAGATTTCCGTCCCCCCCGTGATGATGAATGACAACTGGCAGCTCAGGTTCTATCCCCGTATGGCCATCCTCGGTGATACTATTGCCCTTGACAAGCTCATCATTACTGGTTCTGCTTATCGTCATGCCCAGTTGCGCGGATATCAGCAGTATGAACGCTGGCTCTCCAGGATTGTCAATGACAGCACGCGCTTTATCAACGTCCGAAACCTTGAGATTTTCCTTGAACGTAACCTTCCTGAAATTTATTATTTCAAGAATGATACTTCTTTCGTCTCTGACGAACAGTTCAAGTCTGTCTTTGGCGTTACCGAGGAGCAGGCAATCGACCATTATACGAACCATATTGCCAAGAAGCTCAACGAGTGGCGCAAATCCCGCCGCAACCTTATGTTCAAGAGGTTCGTGAAGGTTCCTATTGAAAACCAGCAGATTCGTCTCGACACCGTCGTCACCATGAGTGACGGAGGGTTTGAGTATGAATATGTACAGACCATCAAGACGCGTCCGAAGCTCCGTAAGGTGGATATCCTCCTTAATGGCGAGGTTTATGAGCAGGACGAACTGAAATATATTGTTCCTGACATAGATCCTTTGACTTTCTATATTTCATCGGTATCCGCTTTCGTCGAAAACATAACGAGGTATAAGACCAAGGTTATCGAAAGGCGTGTCGATGCCAATGATTCTTATTATATCACCTTCCCTGTCGGGCGTTCCGACATCAACCCTGCGCTTGGCGAGAACGAGTATGAACTGAACCTTGTCCGCACCAATATCCGCAGGATAATGAAGGGTGACGAGTTCGTTCTTGATTCCGTGTCGGTTGCCGCATTCGCTTCACCCGAAGGTTCCGTTTCTTTTAACAACAATCTGTCGGCCAAGCGTGCCGCCTCGGCTGCGCAGTACTTTTCGAAGTATGTTGTACACGTCAGGGATTCCCTGAAAGCCGAAAGGGGCTTGGCGATTTCTTTCGACGGTTCTGATGAGATAATCCAGAAGCAGGATGTGGTCACCCGTGTGCCTTTCACTTCCCGCAGTGGCGGTGAGAACTGGAAGGAACTTGGAAGGCTCGTCTCTGTGAGCGAGCGCCTGACTCCTGAGCAGAAGGAATCCTATGATGCCATCTGCAGGTCTCACAGCCTGCTTGATCCACGTGAATCGCGCCTTAAGAACGAGTCGTATTATAAGTATATGAGGGATTCCCTCTATCCCGCCCTCCGTGTCGTGAACTTCAAGTTTGTCATGCACCGCAAGGGTATGGTGAAGGATACCATTCATACCACTGAGATTGATTCGACGTATCTCGAAGGCTTATCCCTTCTGCGTGACCGCGATTACGATGCCGCCCTTGACAGGCTTGCTTCGTATGCTGACATAAACACCGCCATTGCATACCTGTCCCTTGACAGGAACGAGAACGCAAGGGTGATTCTTGAAACTCTTCCCGATGACCCGAAAGTCAATTATATGCTTGCCCTTGTTTATGCCAGGAAGGGTGAAGTCCGCAAGGCTGTCCAACTTTATATGCGCTCCTGTGAACAGGACAGGACCTATGTGTCCCGTGGTAACCTTGATCCGGAGATTTCCGCCCTTATCCGTGACTATGGCCTGAACAAGCAGGACGACGATGAGTTTGGTGACTTGGGATTTTAATTTGACGGTTAGTGATGAATTATAACAACATTAGGAATTTTGTTTCGTGGGCCCTGGCTTTTGCCGTGGTAATGTTCACTGCTTCTTCATGCCTTGGCGAGTCCACGGGCCCCGAAACTTTTCCTGCTCCCGACGGTTTCTGCCTTATGCTTCAGCCCGATTCTGGCTTTATGGACGGGCAGGGAGAGAAGGTAGACGAGATTATGCTTTCCGACGGAGATTCCGTCAACGTCAGCGTGGGCGTTTACGACCGTGGCAGGATTGAATCGTCAGCCTTGACGAAGGCTTCCTATTGGACCAACCGTTCCAATAGCGGTAGCGGTTATTGTTATGATACATCTAAAATATATTTATCCAATAGTGGCGGCGGCGAAAGCCTCGGCCTTTTCGGCGCGTCGGCGGCTCATGGGAGCAGTTTTACACAGACAGATCTCTGCACTGACTTTTATTGTCAGAAGAATGCAAATTCATATTATTTCTATGGGCCTGAAATCAATACGGCCTATTCCCTTACCCGAGATGTCAAGTTCTGGGCTTATTATCCCAAACTGAATAATTCTTCATCACAGAATATGTTGTTTGATGGTTTTGGGTTCAGCAACAATAAGCCTTATTTTGATTTCAGCAACACGGACACGGCAGATACGGATAGGGATATTCTGTATGGTTCGTCTTCTGTTCTTTACGGCACAAAGCTGGGCGCCATTCCAATGACTCTCAATCACGCCCTTTCGGCTGTATGGGTGACTTTCTCCAATTCCAGCCAGTGTGATTTCGGCACCATCGAGAATGTCCGTATTGAGGGTTTGTATACTTCAGGAAGGTTTTTCCTTGACGGTACATGGACTAACCTGTCTGTAACCGGTGATGCTTTTGTCGGTTATTCGGATATGAATGTTGATGTCTCCAATTCAAGTACCGTGAACCTTTTAACCGATGACGGGTTTTGTGTCTTTGTCATACCTCAGACGTGCCCGTCCGGTGCCAGGCTTGTAATAGAATTCAATGACGGATTTTCCCGCCGCAGGATGACCGCTTCCATGTCCGGTCTTTCCTTCCAAATGGGTAAAGTCTATTCGCTTAATGTCAATCTGGATTTCAGTTCCGATGGTTATGTCCATCTTGATTATCCGGAGGATTATCTTCAGGTCTCTTGGCAGGGCGGCAGTTATGGTTATAACCAGAGCGACATGGACGACTTTACCATTTGGTGCACCTGTGGTAACAATACGTATTTTGAATATGAAGTTATTTCCAATAATGGTATTGTCTTCTCAGAGTTGAATATTGATGACAAAGGTATCATTGAAGATAATTATGACGATGATTATCTTGATTGGCACCGGAACGATAACGAAGATGACTGTAGCCGTCTTCAGATGGTTATTGCCCCAAATTTTACGTCGTCCGTCCGTGAAGCCGTGATTCGTATTTATTGTGGTGATGATTATGACCATAAGCCTTATGATTTCCGTATAACTCAGGATGCCTGCCCGAGTCCTGTTTCTTATTCCGTCACCGCCAAGGATATTGCCTTGCCTTTCAATTACAATAATCAGCCAAGCAAGACCATATCTTTATCGGATGCTTTTACTACAGGTATTCCGTCCATTTATTACAATACCTATAGCAAGTCCAAGAACGTTAAGTTTACTATCAGGAATACTAATTCAAGTGACGGACTGAATTACAGCGCCGGTGTCTATTTTAATTATAATTATGATACGAATCCTGTAAGTGTCGAAAGTCTTTGGGTTTCTGCATTGTCGAATTATTCCCTTTCGGATGTTGTTATTCCTTATACTGTTTCTGTATGTGGCGTCACGTCTTCTGCCAATATTATCCTTAAGGCGGGTGATTATTCTTATCGTTCCATTGCCTTGATGCCGAGTCCTCTGACTTTGATTGCCGGTAATTCGATTGTTAATTATGGGCGCAAGTCTGTCTATTGTAAGTTGTCGTATAGGATAAACGGCAATTCTACAACTTATACCAGGAACATCAACAGTTTTACTTCCGGTTCTCCCAGTAGCCCTAATTACTATAAGATTACAATAGCAAACAATAGTATTGCAACAATATATGGCACTAGTTATCTGCGTTCGGTTGCCGTCGGTACAACCACCGCATCCGCGAAGTATTACGAACTGACTACCAGTGGTTCCGGTAACATGACCATCAATGTGGTCGCCCCGTCATTGACCGTCTCCCCTGCTGTTCTTACTTTTGATTGTTCCGGTGAGTCCCTGACCTTTACGGTCACTTCCAACACCCGTTGGATGATGACTGCCAAGGATTCCTGGATTTCCAATATAAGCGGTCTTACCGTTAATTCGATGAAGAACGAAGGTACTTACAGTTATACTTTGACCCTTCCTGCGAATACCGGCTCTCCTCGCGAGGGAACCATTACGTTCAAGACGAACACCAGTTATGGTCAGCCTCAGGCTACCGCCACCCTTACCGTACGTCAGTATGGTGCCGGTAACATTGGTCTCGACTCTTGGAATGATGGAGGAACCACTCCTATTACTTGGTAAAATGTTTTTACACTATAAATCTTTTGTTTAACACTTTAATTTTTTATCATGATGAAAATTGTAAAAATTCTTTTCCCTGCTTTTGCAGCACTCTCCATGTTCATTGGCTGCAATCAGAATGCAACTCCTGAAAGGCCCGGCAGGAAGGCCGAAGTGACCGTGAGCATTTCCGCTCCTTCGATGGGAACCAAGGTCTCCGTCAATGACATGCCGAACGACGGCAACGTCAAGCGTCTGGATGTCTTCATCTACAAGGAGAACGGCGTGCTGGAATCCCATGGTTCCATCACCAACGCCACTTCCCTGGCTATTTCTTCTTCCACCGGCAGCAAGGAAATCTGGGCTATCGTCAATGGTCCGGACCTGTCTTCCGTCAGTGAGGACGGTACCAGCACCCTCGCCCAGCTGAAGGCCATCTCCATCGCTCTTGGCGATAATGCGGCCGACGGCTTTGTCATGACCGGTAGCAAGAACGTCACCCTTGAGGGCAATACTCCTGTTTCCATCGATGTTTACCGCGTGGCCACCCGTGTTGTCATCAAGAAGATCACCAAGAATTTCTCCGTCGCCGCCAACCAGGCCAAGGAATTCAAGATTGTTGGTATCTATCTTACTAATGTTCAGGGCGCCAACGACCTTGGTCTTGAGTCTTTCCAGGCTTCCAGCGGAACTTGGTTCAACAAGATGATGCACGAGGATTCCAACAGTCATGCTTATCTGTATGACAATGTGAACCGCGTCGTCAACGACTCTTATGAGACCGCCCACTATTTCTACGGCATGCCTAACGACGCTGCTGTTGCCGACGATGTCTATGCCGGTAACTGGAGCAAGCGTCTTACCCGCCTTGTCATTGAGGCCACCCTTGACGGTGAGACCATGTATTATCCTATTACCATGAACCTTGGTTTTGCACGCAACAAGTCCTATGAGTTCAATGAGGTTATTATCACCAAGAAGGGTTCCAATGATCCTGACACCCCCGTCAACAGCGAGGATATCGCCATCAATGTTACCGTTAAGGACTGGGAGACCGTGTTCTTCACCTCCAGCGGTCAGAACGAAGGTGTCTATGTATTTTAATTCTTAACCGACATCTGAATATGAAGCATATTGTTTCTTTTTCTGTCGTCTCCGTCCTGCTGGCTTGCATGTTCTCCTGCAAGCCCGCAGAGATAGAGCACGCTGTGCCTGCCAATGTTGCCAAGGGCACCCTGTCCCTCACCGTCGCCGAGAAGTCCGGCCCTCTTACCAAGGCCGACCCGTCCGCATATACTGTTTCCCAGGATTATGAGAGGCGCATCAATTCTATAGAGATCCTTGTGTTCTACCGTGGCGGAGCACAGGACGGCATTCTTGCCCATTCTGAAAGGCTGACCAATTCTTCGGCAACCTTCAGCATGACACGTCAGTATGACCTCGCCGTCGGCGATTATACCGTCTGCGCATATGTCAACGGCGCCGTTGAGCTGTCCGCCGCCCAGAAGGCTTCTCTTTCCGCCTTTCACGGTGTAGCCGTCGCACTTGCTGACAATTCCGTCAGTGAGAGCGCTGGATTCGTGATGTCCGGTGAATCTACCACATCTGTTGCCGAGTCCGGAACCAACACCTGCGAGGTTTCCCTGCAGAGGGTCCTTAACCGTGTTGTCATCAATAAGATTTCCAATAATCTTGCTTCCGGTTCTCTGACCGTGAAGCGTGTCTGGCTTGCCAATATTGTCACCGGTCAGAATGTCTCCAACAATGTCAGCGGTAATGACCGTGCATGGGCTCATCAGTTCTCCCGTGCCGCGTCCCCCTGGACAGGCAGCGACCTCATAAGCAGCTTTACCGCTTCCGCACTTACATCCAAGGCCCCCAATGCCGTTATTGCCAATGGTGGTAACGTGAACGCTCCTGCAAGCTACCTTCTGTATGCCTTTGCAAACCTCAAGAGTGCATCCGCCGCAGAGGACGCCCTGGTTTATCTGCCTGCTGCGACTGCTTGGGCTCCTACCAAGACCCGCGTGGTCATCGAGGCTTCCATCAATGATGTGAACTATTATTATCCTTATGATCTTACCCTCGGTTCCAGGAATCAGACCAACACCCTTGACTTTGTCATTTCCGGTCTTGGCCTTGACGATCCTCAGGGTGATCCCGGTGACCTTGCCAGAGAGTCTCTTTCCGTCAGTATCAGCGTCGCTGATTGGGTTCCCGGAGAGAATAAGGAAATTATTTACTAATCAACATTCAGTTCAATAAATTTTTATATCCATGATTAAAAAGTTCATTCTCCTTTCTGCTGCCGTCCTCGGTCTCGTTTTCTCCTGCAAACCCGCAGAGTTTGAAAAGCCCTCCGCCGTTCCTGCCGGTTATGGAACGCTGAATATCGAGGTTGTGCAGCCCGAGATGCCCGACACCAAGGCCGTGACTGCATATACTACCGAACAGACCTACGAGAAGCAGGTCAACAAGGTCCAGGTATTCATTTTCTATTCCGGTGGCGCTCAGGACGGAGTCCTCGCCAAGAAGATTTCCGGTACTACCGCTACATCTTATTCCGCTGAACTTCCTGTCGGTTCTTATAAGGTATATGTCCAGGTAAACGGCGCTGACAAGACCCCCGCGAAGCTTGCTGACTTTACTGCCTATACCGCCGCGCTGACCGTCAATTCCACGGCCGCCGCCACCGGTTTCCTGATGGTCGGTAACAAAGATGCTACCGTCGCCGCTTCCGGTACCAGTACTTGTGCCGTTACCGTGAACCGTCTTCTTAACCGTATCTGCCTTAAGAAGATTGCCAACGGCATGCCTTCCACCACCATTACCGTAAACCGTATTTGGCTGGCCAACATTGTTACCACCCAGAACTATGCCAATACCGTCAATGGCAACAGCCGCGCATGGGCACACAAGTTCTCCCGTAGTACCGATTTCACCACGAGCATTCCCGCCCTGCCTACGAACCTTATTTCCTCTTTCACCGCTGTAGGTCTTACTTCCAAGAGCCTTTCTTCTTCGAACACCATTGCTGCCGGTGCGAATATCAGCGCTCCAGCCAATTATCTGTTCTATGCGTATGCAAACCTTAAGTCGGCATCGGCCGCCGAGGATACCAAGGCGTTTACCACCGGTTCTTCTGCCGTTACTGCGTGGACTCCCACTCAGACTCGTCTCGTAGTGGAGGCTACCATCGGTTCTACCAAGTACTATTATCCCTGTGACGTTTCTCTGCTCGGTATGAACAAGGCGCACACCGTCGAGATGACCATCTCCGGCCCCGGACTCACCGATCCTCAGGGCGACCCCGCTGACCTTGCAAAGCAGGCCCTTACCGTGAACATTACAGTTGCCGGTTGGGGTGATGGTGACGAATATGAACTCAGCTATTAGTATTACGATGAAACGTATATTTCTTTCCATTCTCTCTTGCGTCCTTGTTGCGGGATTCGTATCCTGCAACAAGGAGATGGAAGGACGTCCTTCCCAGCTCCTCGGCGAGAAAAGCGCCAATGTCTATTTCCAGGTAGGTCTTGAGACCAAGGCCGGTTCCGAACCTTCCGATGCGAGTCTCGGCCTTGTACAGGTGGTTCTTTTCGACGCCGGTTCCGGAACTTTCGAGACCTCCGGTTCGACGAATTTTAACGGCAGTTCTACCGGTTCGGTCGAACTTACCGGTGTCCGTCTTGACCGTCCTTATGTCTGCCGTGTCGTAGCCAATGTGCTGAACGGTTCCGGTAGCGATGTGATGTTCACTTCCGCTTCTTCCGTCAGCGAGATTGACGACTATGTTGTTTCTCTTCCCGCTTATGCGCAGGACCGCATTCCCATGTGGGGAACGACCGAGAACGCTACCGTCACTTTCACCAGCACCAACAAGACCGCGAACGTGAAGCTCACCCGTGCCGCTTCCCGTATCAAGGTGGCAAAGGTGACTGCCGATTTCCCTGATCATATCAAGTCGAAGAGCGCAGCCGTCACCGCTATCTATGTCTATAAGGCACCTGGCAAGTATACCCTCGGTCTTGCCGCTCCGGCAACCAACACCTATTATCATCAGACTGCATATTCTGCCTCTGATGCATCCGCACTGGGTTCCTTCGCGCCTTATGTCGGTGAATTGATGACGTCCGGCAACAGCATCAGCAACAACGGAAGCTATGATTCCGCCCGCTGGTTTGTCGTCTGCCCTCATGCGTCTTTCGCTCCTTCGGTGCCTACCGATGCCACGTTCCTGACTATAGAGGTGACCATCGACGGAACTCCTTACTACTATGGTGTTCCTCTGACTGACATTGCCTCCAATCCTGACGGACTCCGGCCGAACTATCAGTACATCCTTTCCAATGTCAAGCTTACCGATTATGGTAATGTCGTTCCTCCGGGAATCATTGACAAGGATGCCATTTCGGTGAATATCTCCGTCGAGGAATGGCATGACGGATTCAATAAGGAAGTGACTTTCTAAGTTGATTTCCATCTTCCGGGTTTTATGGATTCCCCCGGACTTTTGGGCAGGGGTGGGGTGATTCCCCTCCTGCCTCCAAGATAAAAAATGTTAAATGATTTTGTTATGATGTTCAGAGTAAGATTTATCAACGGGCTTTTGCTGGCGGCTGTCCTTCTGTCGTTCTCGGCCGTTTCCTGCTCCGTCAAGGAGCGCAGGGACCAGTGCCCTACTTATCTCCGTATAAGGAGCGACAAACCCCTTGAACCGGGGACCGAAGCCATTGTGACAGTTTTCCACGAGCAGGACGGGATGGTATATCAGATGCCAGTTCCTTCTGACAGCCTCTATCCGAGAGGATATGAGGTAAAGGTACGCCGCGGCGTCATTTCCGCGAATGTCCTTGCCGGCATTAAGGACATGACTGTTTTCGGTGACATGGCCAAGATCCAGACGGCTTTCCAGTCCGATTCCCTTTATCGTCTTTCAGGTTCTGTCGAGTCGAATGACGAGGAATGCGAAATCGTCAGCAGCCCGATGAAGGAGTTCACGATTCTTACTCTTCGCATAAACAACACCCGTGAGCCGTTCGCCTTCAAGTTGAACGGTGTTTGGGATAGGGTTTATGCGACAGATTTCCGCCCTGGCAAGGGTAACCTTATGTTCACCCTGAACGAGAACTTCCTTTATGTCGGTTCCTATCAGTGCGTCCTTTCACGCCAGGGGGACGATTCCCTTTCTCTTGAAGTTTATCAGGCATCCGATCTCAGGAACCCTTATAAGGTGCTTCCTCTCGGCAAGTTGATGGTTCAGGCAGGTTATGACATTGATGCTATTCCGATGGAGGATGTCACCGTTGACGTGGATCTTACCGTCGGTGCCATTACCATCAAGGTAGGTGACTGGGATGAGGTCGTGTTTATGGTTTATAAGATTTAATCGTTTCTGTTATGAAAATCCATAAGAGTATCATTATTTCTTTTGTTCTTTCCGTATTGTCCGTCTGCACAGTATCGTGCAGGCAGGACATCGCGGTAGAGCAGCCCGTTGTTAATGCTCCTGAAGGCGAAGTCCAGGAGAAGGCTCCGCTTGAGGTCCATCTTACCATGCAGCAGCCTGTTACCAAGTCTCCTGTATCCAGAGAATGGTCGGAGATGTCCCCTATTTGTTGCGATAGCGTATCTCTGTCGGTTTCCCGTCTTGAGGAGCCGATGGATTCTGGTATGCCTGAAACCAAAGGGGCCGCCCTTCTTACGTCTCTTCCTAACCGGTTATGGTTTAACATTAAAGATGAGGATGATCAGGTTGTCAATAAGGATTATGTTACGAGAAACGGAAGTGTATGGAATACCGGTGACGGATATTTCCTGAATCCGGCGCATGAGTTTAATTTTTATGTTTCCAATTTTGATCCCGATTTGGCTTCCCTCAATAAGAATATTACTCCGACGACCATGTTTAACGATAGTGTTTATGAGGATGATTATTACGCTTACACGAGGGATGATATTGTAGGGCATTACTTCCGTCAGGCAAACAGTAATGTTGGCGACTACGATGTACAGATGCATCATATCTATTCTGCCGTTTTCTTTGAATTCTCCGGCGTAGGTCCGACGGGTGCGGTTATTCAGTCGGTAAACCTGAAGAATATCAAACGCAGCGGTACAATGTCTTACAGCACGGCGGGAGTTACTTGGTCTGCGACCGGTTCCGCGTCTGACCTGACTAATAATGTCAATTATACCATTACCAATGGTACGTCGAATAATTTTTCAAGCGTCTGTCCCTTGTATGTTCCTGCCAGTGCGATTACATCGACTTCCGTACTTGAGGTAAAGATGTCTTATCTGGGTCAGGTGTTTACCCTGACTCAGAGTCTTGCCAGTGACGTCTGGAAGGCAGGTTACAAGTATACTTACAGATTCGGGTTCAACGGGTTCACCAATTCGTCTAACTACACCCTTGTCGTCTCCCCTGCTACTGCCTCGGTCAATGTTGGCGGAACGCAGACTTTTACCGCGACGCTTAAATTGAATTATGGTGGCAGCTCTTATACTGTACCTTCCAACGTTTCCAATGTTGTCTGGTCGAGTTCGTCCACCTCGGTTGCCTCGAAGGTTTCAAATACTGCATATAGTTCTGGTTCCACTTCCGCTGTGTTCAGGGGCGTGAGTGCCGGTAGTTCATATATTGCCTGCCAGTGTTCTTATGGCGGCAATACTTATAAATCCACTTCTTATCCTCAGTCCGCAAGACTTGAGGTAAGCGATGTCGTTACATATCAGTATCGTCTTGTCCTTGAACCCGAGTCGCTTACCATACCTATTGGCAGCACCGGTACTTTTGTTGCTAAACTGCATACTGACAGGTATGTCAACGGTTCACTTGCCCAGACTGATTATAATGTCGAGACCATTCCTGCATCCAGCATCAACTGGACGTTCGGTGGTACTAACAACAATTATGTAGGAACGAGTTCCGGTTCTTTGACCTTCACAGGACACAATGTCGGTTCCTGTAACCTTCAGGCCTTCTATAATGACAGCAGCAGGGGTATTTCCGTTTCGGATACTTCGAATCCTGTTACTGTTGTCCCTGCGTATCGTTCGGTGATTTTGCCTTCGTCACGTACGGCGATGGTCAATGACGTAGTCAGGTATGACTGTTACCTGCAGAAGCAGACCACTATCAATGGTTCCTGGTCGAATGTCACTTCCGGTGTCACTTATAGCTGGAGTTCAAGAAATACTACCTATGCAGTTGTTTATGGAACTGCCACTTCCCAGTATGCGAACTTCCGTGCCCTTCAGGCTAATGCTGCAAATACCAGTATTATTATTGACTGTACTTGTACATACGAGAATGTGGCATATCCTGCTTCGACAGCCCAGTTGCTTATTACTCCGGAATACAGATTGTCCGTATCTCCTTCCTCTGCCACTATTTCTGTCGGAGATTACAGGTCATATACTGCTACCCTGCAGAAGCGTTCTTCTGCTTCCGCTTCCTGGATCACTATTACCAGTGGTATTACCGGATGGAGTTGGTATTCTTCTAACACCAGCGTAGCTTCCATCAGCAGCAGTACATCAAGTGCTACAGCACGAGGACTCTCCTCTGGTTATACATATATTACCGCTACATGTACTGTTGATGGTATCTCCGTGTGGTCCGACAGCTATGCCAGTGTCTTAAATGTCGAAGATAGTTACCATCTGGAGGTGTCCCCTAATTCGCAGTCCGTCGGTGTCGGTGACACTTGTTACTTCACGGCCGAGCTGTACAATGGTACCAACTATATTGCCGATGTGACGAGCAGTGCGACCTGGTCGTTCGTATCTCCTTCCAATGCGTCCAGCTACGTCATCAACAATACGGGAGGCTCGTTCACCGGCAAGGTTGAATTCAGCTCAACCATTACCGTCCAGGCGAGCTACTACTATAACGGTGAAAACCTTTCCGGTACGGGTAACATCACTTCCGTTACTACCACTACCGCACCGTTCTACCGTATCGTGTTCAGTACTTCCGATTCTTCGGTCTACTATTCTGATCAGTATTTCACCGGCTTCTATGTCCGTAAGGGTGGGTATGGGTACTTGACTCCGGTGCTGCAGCAGCGCACTATGGTCAAGAGGTGGCAGAGTGGAACCACGTTCGTTTGGGAGTCTGTTTCCGGTTCCGCCGGCACGTGGACCAACAGCTCCACTAGCATTTCCAGGAGCAATTGCACATGGAGTACAGCCGATAGCAGCATTGCCTGGTTCACTTCTGCTGACGCTGGTAGGATCAATGGTTCTTCCACTTTGTCCTCCTATCCTGCAAATACGACTTTCAAGGCTGTTTACAACGGAACGTCTATAGGTAACAGCGGTAAGAATCCCGACGGTACCGACATTGCCAGTGAGGATACCAATATCTTTGTTCTCCGTAAGGGCGGTTCCGGAAATGACAATGGCGAGAATGGCAGTTAACGGATGAGTTCATTTTGAAGAAAGGGGTGCGTGTTTCGCGCATCCCTTTTTTCTCATTCCGTTTATTTTCGTTCGTTTTATGATTCTTTTCGTATTTTTCTATATCTTTGTTTCGTTGTAGATTATTTGATATATTTGTGTAATTACATATTAACTTACATTATCATGAAATCCATTCGTATTTTGTTTTATTCTTTGATGTTCATTGCCGGAGTGGCGATGTATTCATCCTGTATCAAGGAGTCGGCCGACGTTCCGTCCGCCAATATCGATCAGACGATGTTTGCACCCGATTCCGTAGCCCAGACTTTCCGCAAGGCCGCTTGTGGTTTTGTGGACGATTCCCTTTTCGTTGATACCAAGGGCGCCTTGTCCGGGTCCATCAATGAAGACGGCAGCCGTCTGTCTTACATTATTGCCATTTATAATTCCCAGGGCAAGCTTGAAACCTCTGTCGTGGATCCTGTCTCCGGTGTTCCCGGCGGCTTGTCCGGCTTTACGTATCCTCACGTATTCGTTTGGAACAGCAGCAAGAGCAAGTTCGAGGATAAGTTGGGTGAATCTTCGAGTATCAAGTTCTGGGGGTATGAAGACGATACTTATACCGTTCTCGTTTTGGGAAACCTTAGAGGCTCACGTGCCGAGTTGGAGTCTTTTGCCAGCACTTTCTTTTCCAGCAACAAGAATCTTTCGACCGTTCTTGCACAGTCTCTTGACATGCAGGACCAGAATATGTTTTCTATCAGTAACCTGGAGAGCTTCCAGCGTCTTCCTTCTTCTGCCGTTAAGTCTGGTTATGAATTTACCGGTAGTAGTGTTGTGCAGACATCTAAGTTTTATAAGAAATATAGAATCCGGTTCTATAAGGACATTAACTCGAATTATGTCGGTGATTCCATCGATTTGGACGACGTCTTTGTAAATCAGTCTGCCCGGTATGTATATCCTTTCAATACTACCACGGCCACTAGTGCTGTGATTACAGGTGATAATTTGAATACTTATGCTGATAGATTTGAAGATGGAGAATTAGGTTTTAATTCGTCACCTGTTACTATAAATAATAAGCTTCGTCTTGCTACTGATTATGTAGATATTTGGGTTCCTCGTAATATTCAGGGCAAGAATTATACCTCCATTAACTCTGCAGACAAACGTCAGCGGTCATATCTTGAATCCAATGGTTATTCTCAGCTGGCCAGTCGTGCTTCATCCATTAAGGGTACTGTTAATTCTACTGATGGTTTGTACGACAAGTATTCTTTTGAGTTTTATCTTTATGAAAATGATGGTACATATTCGAATTTTAATGTTAATGAAAGTACAGATATTCAATGGATAGATTTTCCTCTTACAAAGGAATACCTAACTACGTCTGGAGATTCTTCCAAGCGTACCATCAAATACCATTGGAGTAACGGTAATGAGAATTCTCCTGGCTCTTTTAAGACCGATGTGATTTCCACTTCGGGTGTTCGTTGCTCAGATGTGCTTGTTATTGACAAGTTCTTTTGTGACGATCCAAGTACTCAGCTTACATTTAAGCTGGATGCCAAGCCGTCTTCCGGTAGCAGGATAAACGGCACCGCCAAGTCTTTCAGCAGCGTCCAGTCTTCTTCGCTCGGAGGTCCTAATTCCAGGATTGGTTTCGCCCTCCCGAGTGGTTCTTCTAACGTAAAGCTTATCAATAATAACAAGAAGGCATCTCTTGTCGTTAATTATTCTGGATTCTTGACTTCCATGGATCCTAATGAGGTGTGGTATCTGACCGTTTCTGATGGAGTTGCCGACCCCGTTGAGATCCCTCTTGCTGCTCCTTGGAAGTTGCCGGTTCTTTCTGCTAATTTAGATGATTTGTATGTTGCTCAGAAACCATTGCTTTCCTTGAATTTCGAAGGCTTGTTTAGACTTAGAAATGGTAATTCGGATGTTATGTCTATTTCTGCTGCATCTATTAGTTCGAGTAGTGGTTCAAATGCTTGCACTTCAGCATATCTTAAACTTCAGGACTCCGGTACTTTTACTCTGAGAGTTTATTCGTCCGATATGGTCTTTTATAAGGATTATCCTTTTACAATTAAGGACCCTTATATGTATTTTTCCGGTAGTAGTAGCAGTGTCTCTTATACTCCAGCATATAAGAATACTACTAGTCATTTGGTCGTTTATTCATTTACGCATTACATGGATGATGCCTATAACACTTTGCGGCCCTGGTTTGGAGATGCGTCAGGCAATCAACTTACATTCGACAGTGAGTTGGAAAGCATTTATTTAATTCCTACTTATAATTGGACTTTATCTGGTAACTTTAGTTCTTATTTTAATGGTGTAAAGCAAAGTGACAACAGTTTAAAGGTTAATCTTAAAACGTTGAAATACAATTCGATTTATGTATGGAATTCTAGTTCCACGTGTAGTGTTTCTTGTTATCCTTCATATATGAGTAGCAAGATATCTTCTACTAATTATAATACCAGATTAACCTTTAATGTTATCAACCCTTTGTCCGAGTTGAGCACGAATGATATAATCATTGATAATTATTATTATATTTCCGGTATTGCACCTTCTGTTTATAAAGGTTCTCCCAATGTTGTTGTTCGTGTTAAAAATACGTCAAGTGTATCTATTCGTTCTCGTACTAATGTTGCTTCATATATTACTTGGACGAAATCCTCTGTTTCTAATGGTGTCCAACTCACGCCGTCATTAACTTCAACATCTACGAATCACGGTATTTCATATTTGTCATTTAATATTAACTATACTTCTTCTTATGGTTCGGCATCATCAAGAATTACCTCTGATGAAATTAAAAATGGTTCGTCGTCAAGTTATTATAATGGTTATCCTGTAAAAGTATATTTATATGGTGCCGTTGCTTTGTTGATGCCATATTTTAGTATCACTAACGCAGTGGGCTCTTCTGTTTATGTTAGTGATATTTACGTTGGCCCTTATTATTATACTCATCCTTCTGTGCCTGTTGCTTCTCGTCATGCATTTGTTAATAATTTTTATAATGCAATACCTTATTTAAAGAATGGATGTGTTTCTATTAAGTATTATAATAGTTATGGTAATATTTGGACTGATTGGCAGGCTGAAGATTTGGATGTTATTATGAATTCTGATGGTACTTATCTTTTTGGTAATAGTAAGTGCGCCCGTTATCACTATTTTATGTCCGGTTCTTATAGATTGTATAAGGCGGCTGCTTCCAATTCTTATGGATCCAAAACTTATAATGGCATCAATTTATTATCCTTAGGATTATTGGGCGAACGTGTTTGGAAACACTATAATAGAGTATTCAATAGCGGAGACTATGTAACTCTTTCTAAATATTTTACTCACTATAAGCCGAGTTCATCGTTATGTGTTCCTACTGTTTCTATTGAGGAAGGTGACGAAGACCATGCTCCTTGGTTTAAATCAGGAATAGAATTGGGTTATGAATTTAATACTTCGATTGGTACACAAGTACAAGCCTATTGTTTTGAGACCGACTCATGGAAGCATGTTAAATTGGCTAAAGGTAGTTGTCATGTCTATTTTTTAAGTGGTGATCCATATTTTGGTATTTTGGATTGTTTGGATTATTCACCTGAATATTTATTCAATACATGTTCTCCAACCACCAACTATTTAGTTGCAACCCATGATCTAGGGCCTGGGGTTAATGGTTGGGCCGGTCAAATAACTAATTTTAATTATTTTTCATTCAAGAATAATACTCAGGTTGTTGAATAAAACAGATTGTTATATGTCTGGATTGTTTTGAAGGGCGCGGCGGATGCCGCGCCCTTCTTTTGTC
>OCTX012240700.1_pt1 | contig 26439 bp, 25 predicted proteins | sample 1539691 | NCBI WGS metagenome assembly OCTX01 (sample SAMN02144231, study PRJEB22623) | gut metagenome | biome: sheep rumen | host: Ovis aries | place: New Zealand
GTGATAAAAAATGAATCCGTGATAGAATCCTTTCCATTACTTGAAATACAGTTACCGGAAACGAATCAGTCTTTTTATTCTTTTAATGAAATACGTATTGACGGAATGGGGAAGACCATTCATCTTATGATCTATATTGATGGAGAGTTTTTTGAAAGTACAGCAGGATCTGGCATTTGTATCAGTACTCAGTGTGGATCAACCGGAGCGAACAGGGCTTTATCCGGTGCGGTTGTAGATTCCGGATTACAGATTTTACAGTTATGTGAAATTATGCCGATTTCACACCACAATCATTCAACCTTACGGAATCCTTATATCATGCGTGTGGACCGAAAAATAGATATAAAGATTACCAGTAGTAATCCAGTCTATGCTATTTATGATCACTTAAGTAGAGAATTAAAAAATATTACCCAGATACATATTGAAGCATCCGCAAAAAAAGTACGATTTGCGCGATATCGTACTTATTCTTATCTGACCAGATTGCGAAATTTATACTAATTTGGTTTTACGACGGCGATTGAATAAATGAATCGCCTCTTTTTTTGCTGGCGAAATATTAAGGATGATTGCAAAGGAGATAAAGTAGGAAAGTATACTACTACCTCCATAAGATATTAAAGGAAGTGTGATTCCCGTAATTGGCAACAATCCAATGATCATTGAAAGATTCTGCATCTGCTGATACAAAAGCATAGCAATAACACCGATAACAATAAAACGATCTGTACGATCCTTTGTGTTATATGCGATCTTACAAAGATACAGATCCAGAATCAAACACAACAGAACGATGGCAGATGTTCCAGCCAGTCCGAAGCACTGTCCGATAGCTGCAAAAATAAAGTCTGTGTGTGCCTCCGGAATAGAAATGATATTCGCTTGCATACCATAACCGGTTAATCCGGCACTACCTAAGGAAAGAAGAGCTGTATAAAGCTGGTTGGAGCTCCCTCGTATATAGCTTTCCGGATTTAGCCAGGCTTCGATTCTCTGCAGACGATAGGCAGATATAATAGAAGCAAGGAATTCTTGATGATTCAAATATAGGTAGAAGAAACCACCTACAACAACCACTATGGAAACAAAGGCGGTAATCACATAACCTCTTCGAAGACCGGAACATACCAGCATCACAAAAATTGTAAAGAAGATAATGATACAAACACCGGTATCCGGCTGCATAAAGATCAATATCAGTGGCGGAACCAGGATCCGGGCAACACGGAAAATCAGACGAAGATCATCACGGACGGTTGGATCCGGGAATTTGTTCTGATGTTCAGTAATAGCTTGACTGACCAAAACGATCAATACAACCTTCATAAATTCACTTGGCTGAAAACTTCCCAGCAAAGGAATGATAAACCAGGAAATGGCACCGTTGATCGGAGGAGCCAAAGGCAACGTAAAGCCAAGAAAAGATGCAGTCAAGCGGGATGCGAATAAATATAATAACGCATACATCAGATAACGATAAGCATCTTTCATAAATCGATAGATAAAGCGATTTTGCAGTGAAGTCAATAAAAATACGGTTGCAAATCCGATTAAGTACCAGAAACTCTGGCGGATCATATATGAGTAACTGCTTCCTTCTTTGATCAGGTTGAACGCATTATATAATGCAAAGATACTGGTAAACCACATTAAAAGTAGGATAAAGATAAATCCAAAATCCATTTGGAAGGTTCGATTGCGAATGGTAATCGTTCGTTTCACAGATCCATTCCCCCTTTGATTGTATTAGTATATCATATTTCTAATAGAAGCCCGAAAAATTTGATATAATACCCTAGATGAAAGATAAAAATTATACGCCGATGATAAGGCAGTACTTAGAAGAAAAAGAAAAAAATAAAGATTCAATCCTCTTTTATCGTGTTGGCGATTTTTATGAGATGTTTTTTGAAGATGCACAGACAGCCAGCAGGGAACTGGATCTGGTTCTCACAGGAAAAAGTGCTGGGGACGGGCAGCGGGTTCCTATGTGCGGCATTCCACATCATGCAGCCAATACATATATTCAACGACTGATCAAAAAAGGATATAAGGTTTCTATCTGTGAACAGCTTCAAGATCCAAGCGAAGCCAAAGGAATTGTGGAAAGAGGCATTATCCGGATCGTAACACCAGGAACATATATGGATGAGATCATCGATACGAAAATGAATAACTATCTTGCCAGCGTTGTGGTGACAAGCTGGGAAATCAATATTTTGTTTTGTGAATTAAGTACCGGTGAATTAAAAAGTCTGACTGTGGAACGTTCCTTGATTGCGATGGAAAAAGCGTTGATTGAACAGAATGTCAGTGAAGTTGTTTGTTCTATGAAGATGGATAAACGCTGGATACGGGCATTAGAGGAAAAGGATACCTATCTGGTAAGTCGTCAGAAAAAAGTAAAGCTTCAAAAAGAAGATGAGCATTTACTACCACATGGAGCCGGCGAAGCCTTAAGAGATAATTTAGCTATGCTGATGGGGTATTTGACAGAAACCCAAAAACAACATATCGAGCATTTTATGCCAATTGTGATCATGGATCAAAATAAGCAGATGATCATCGATTATGAATCAAAAAAACATCTGGATTTATTTAACCCGACAGGCTCTTTAAGTTTGTGGTCTTTTATGGATCGTTGTTGCAGCGCCATGGGATCACGTACATTAAAGAATTGGTTAGAAGCACCATTGATCGAAGCGGATAAAATCGGAAAGAGACAGAAAGCTGTTTCCACACTGATCAGCGACTTTATATTACGGGAAAATTTAAAAGAACATCTGATTTATATATATGATATGGAAAGACTGGCCAGTCGTATGGCTTATGGAAATGCCAGTCCGCGAGATGTATTACAGCTGGTTACTTCTTTGGAACATGCTAAACCGATCCTCCAGCTTGCCTTAGCTTTGGATAGTTATCCGGAATTTCAGGAGGTACCAGATTGTCAGTCTCTATATCACCAGATTGAAGGAGCCATTGTGGAAAATCCTCCTTTATCTTTAAAAGAAGGAAATGTATTTACCGAAGGATACAGCCGGCAGTTGGATGAAATCCGTGAAATGGCCGACCAAGGAAAAGATTATATCTTACAACTGGAGGCCAGAGAAAGAGAACGAACCGGCATAAAATCTTTAAAGATCGGCTACAACCGGGTATTTGGTTATTATATTGAGGTGCGTAATGGAAATCTCTCTGCTATAAAGGAAGAGTTCGGGTATCATCCGAAGCAGACGTTGGCCAATGCGACTCGTTTTATCACATCGGAATTAAAAGAAAAAGAAGACCAGATTTTGCATGCACAAGAACAGAAGATCAAACTGGAGCAAACCTTATTCAGGGAATTGCTGGAAACAATAAAAAGCAGTCTTTTTGATCTGCACGCCTGCGCTAAAGCTTTGGCTGTTATTGATGTATTAGTTTCTCTGGCAACTTTGGCAGTGGATAAGGGATATATTTGTCCAAAATTCCACAAAAGATCCAGTATTCGTATCATTGAAGGGAAACATCCAATCCTAGACGATCAAATGAAGACGTCAAAATACGTATCCAATAATTGGATCATGGATGAAAAAGTGCATATAGAAATGATTACCGGACCGAATATGGGTGGAAAATCTACGTATATGCGGCAAAACGCTTTGTTGGTGATCATGGCCCAGATTGGTAGTTTTATACCTGCTAAAGAAGCTGAATTACCGATTTTTGATCGTATCTTTACCAGGATCGGTGCCAGTGATGATATACTGACAGGCAAATCGACATTCATGGTGGAAATGATGGAGGCCAACGAGGCTCTGCGATATGCAACAAAGAATTCACTGATTCTTTTTGATGAGATTGGAAGAGGGACAGCTACATATGATGGCATGGCTTTAGCCCAGGCTATGATTGAATATATTGATACGGCGATCCAAGCCAAAACATTGTTTTCAACGCATTATCATGAGTTGACAGATATGGAACAGCAGCATGCAACGATCCATAATGTACACGTGGATGTAAAAGAAAAGAAACAGGATATAGAATTCCGTTACCGGGTAGTTGATGGAAAAGCGGATAAATCCTATGGAATCAATGTAGCCAGACTGGCGCATTTACCTAAGGTTGTACTGGACCGAGCTTCCCAGCTGTTAAAAGACTATGAAGGCAGTCACAGTGGTATCGGATACCAGCCGAATCTATTTGTGATGGATGCCGTTCAGCCGGAAAAATCCGAATTGGTCGAGCGATTGCAGCAGCTGGATATCGATTCTATGAGTCCAAGAGAAGCATTAGACTTCTTATATGAATTAAAGAAATTATCGAAAACAATAGAGTAAGGAGGCGTTCATGGCAAAAATACATGTCTTAAGCGAACATTTGACCAATATGATCGCTGCCGGAGAAGTGGTTGATCGGCCAGCTAATATTGTCAAAGAATGTGTGGAAAACAGTATCGATGCGCATGCCCGAAATATAGAGATTGCGGTGTATCAGGGAGGAATTGACAGGATCGTTATACGGGATGATGGAGATGGTATGGATCCGGAAGATGCCCAGTTGGCTTTTATGCGCCATGCGACCAGTAAAATGTATACCGAGGAAGACCTTTTCAATATACAGACAATGGGTTTTCGAGGAGAAGCCTTGCCAAGTATTGCTTCTGTGGCTCATGTCGTTCTGGAAACTAACAATGGACATACAGGATATCGGATCGTTTATGATTATGGCCAGCTTCTGACAAAGGAGAATGTATCTTGTCCAAAGGGGACGACCGTGGATGTATCCGGTTTATTTATTAAAACCCCGGCTCGTTTCAAACATTTGAAAAGTATATCCTACGAATTTTCCATAATTGCCAATCTGGTTAACCGTATGGCATTAAGTCATCCGTCCATTCGTTTTGTGTTATATAACGAGGATAAAAAGGTATTTCAGACATCCGGGAATGGAAACATACAGGAAATACTTTACCAGATGTATGGTAGGGAAGTAGCTAAAAATGCAATGGCATTTGAGGCTGCAAATGAAGATTATCGCATACATGGCTATGCGGTGCAGCCAAAGATCAATCGGGCAACCAAATATTTTATGTATATTACATTGAACGATCGTCTCATTCGTAGCAATGTGATCCAAAAAGCTATGGTGGATGCTTATAGTGATTTTATGCCACCTCATCGATTTCCAATCGTTGTAATGCAGATTGAAGTGGATACCCAGCTTGTGGATGTCAATGTACATCCGAATAAATGGGAAGTGCGAATGTCCAAACAAGGCCAATTGGTTGAATTGATCAAAACAACCTTGACACAAACATTGCGTTCGGCTCTAAAGACCGTAGAAGTCAAACGTGCTCCGAGCACACCGGTCTATCAGCAGCAAACGCTTTACAATACACAGTCTTCGATTTCGTTTCCGTATCCGGTAGAACAATCAAACAACCAGGACTCTGTTATTCAGGAAAGTTTTGAACAATACCAGGTAACAGAACCACAGCCTATATGGCAGATGCCGGAACAGCAACCGGAAGAACCGGTGAAGGAAAGTGATCATGGTCCTTCCTTTTTTGATCATCTTCATGTTCTTGCCCAATTGCATGATTCCTATATTTTATGCTCCAATCCGGAAGGGTTGGTGATTATTGATCAGCATGCCGCTCAGGAACGATATCATTATGAACAACTGCTGGATACGCTAAAAGAACCGGTGACTCAACAACAAGCATTGATGCTCCCGATCCAGATCCATGTTTCTTCCGATCTGATGGGGCAGATCCAAACAATTAACGATAAGGTATCCTTTTTTGGTCTGCATTTCGAAGAGTTTGGCACGGATCGTTTTCTGTTGAGAGAAGTACCGCTCTGGTTTCAGAACGTTGATGCCGATGCTTTTTTACAGGATATGATGGATTACTTCCGTCAGCACCAGGATGTGGACATGGCGGCATTACGCAAGAAGATGCTGGCTACCATGGCCTGTCATTCTTCTATCCGTTTTAATCGTCCTTTGACCATGCAGGAAATGAAGCAGGTAATCGAAGATTTAAAAAAATGTCGACAGCCATATCATTGTCCTCATGGAAGACCTACGGTCATCACTTTAAGTGATAATGACCTGCGAAAGGAATTTGAACGTGGCTAAACAGAAGGTGCTGGCTATTGTCGGTCCAACCGGCATCGGGAAAACAGCTTTATCTATTCGTCTTGCCCATGCACTGAACGGGGAAATTGTTTCCTGTGACAGTATGCAAGTCTATAAGAAAATGGATATCGGAACAGCAAAGGTAACCGAACAAGAAAAGGATGGAATCGTTCATTACCTGGTGGACGAACAGGCTTACGATATACCATATAATGTGAAGGTGTTTCAGACAAAATGCCGACAGGCGATCAAAACGATTACAGAAAAAGGAAAGTTTCCTATCCTTTGTGGAGGGACCGGCCTGTATTTAAAAGCGGCTTTATATGATTATGATTTCCAGGAGGAGAAACCAGATACTCGATACGATACGTATTTACAGACTTTAGACAATGATCAGCTTCATGAGCTGCTGAAACAAAAAGACCCGCAATCAGCAGAGAAGATCCACAACCACAACCGGAAACGGATGATACGAGCTTTGCAGATTGCACACCAAGGTCTTAATAAAACACAAAGAGAAGCGCAGCAAAACCATGAGCCGATCTATGATATCTTTTTTCTGGGATTATCGGTTGACCGCGATCTTTTACATGAACGGATCAACCGGAGAGTAGACCGGATGTTTGATGCTGGATTGGTTGAGGAAGTAGAGACATTGTTCTCAGACCCGAAGACATGGGAGTACACTAGTTTTCAGGGAATCGGCTATAAAGAGTTTAAAGCGTACTTTTTAAAAGAAAAAAATTTAGAAGAGATCCGAACACAGATCAAAACAAACTCAAGAAGATATGCAAAAAGACAATATACCTGGTTTAAGAATCAAATGGATGTTCATTGGTATGAACCGGATGATCCTAAGATCGAAGAGGATATTCAAGCGTGGTTATCTGATTGTCGGGAGGGATAAGCAGTGAAGGAAGTATTTATTATCAATCCCCATATAAGTCGTGATAAACAATACCGTTTAATGCAGGAAATCAAAAAGAATTTTCAAGGAAAACGGATTATCATAGAAAAGACAAAAAAAGCAGGACATGCCCAGCTGATCGCACGAAAATATGCGTTGATGGAAGAGCAGCCAGTTCATATCTTTGCGTGTGGAGGAGATGGAATTCTGCACGAAGTCGTTAACGGAATAGCCGGATACCCTCATGTTCAGCTGTCGATCATACCTATCGGAACCGGCAATGATTTTATCAAAAGCATAGATGGACTGACAAGGGAAGATTTTTTGGATCTTTCAAACTATAAAGACCCTTTTACGATGAAAGCAGATTTATTAAAGGTAAATGGAGAATATGTCATCAATACAGTTTCCTTTGGATTTGATGTATCTGTGGCCGATTATTCCAATCAGATCAAAAAACGACTACCGGTAAAAGGAATTGCTCCATATTATATGGGCATGTTGATCTCTTTATCGAAATCTTTTGAACAGTCTTATGATATTCAACTGGATGAACAGCATTTTCCGACCTGTCCTTATATGTTTGTGGTTTTTTGTAACGGCCGATTTTATGGGGGTGGTTATCAACCCTGTCCACAGGCAAAGATCGATGATGGAATGATTGATGTCTGCTTGATCAAACCTGTGAAAAAATATCAGATCGTACAATTAGCAAAGAAGTATGAACGAGGACAGCATGTGCAGTTTTCCGATCTGGTTTCCCTGCATAAAGTGAAAGTAGCCCACCTGGATACTGATAATCAAGGAATCCTTGGTAATTTGGATGGAGAAATCCGCGAACTGAAAAATCCGACAATCGAGATAGTAGAGCAGGCAGTCCATCTGTTGCTGCCGAAAAAGGGGGAATAAGATGAGCGGTATTTGGAAACAATGTATCCTGTTAATCATATTATTATTTTTATCTGGTTTTTTTTCCTCTGCGGAAACGGCTTTGGTTTCCTGTAACAAGATCCGTATGCGAACTTTGATGGAAGAAGGAAACAAAAATGCCAAAACAGTATTGGATATGTTGGAAAATCAATCCAAGATGTTGAGTACGATCTTGATTGGAAACAATCTTGTGAATACGTTTGCGGCGAGCATCACTACGACCATTGCTTATTCATTTGGTGGGGCCGTTGTCAGCGTGGCAACATTTATCATAACTCTCATGATATTGATTTTTGGTGAGATTACACCAAAAACCATGGCTACTCAAAAAGCAGATACTCTGGCTTTACGATATGCAGCAATTATTCATTTCCTGATGATCGTATTGACTCCGATCATTTTCTTTGTCAATGCGATCAGCTCCACATTATTGAAAAGCTTCGGAATTGACATTGACGCTGCTTCACCGACGATGACAGAGAATGAACTGCGTACAATTGTAGATGTCAGCCACGAAGAAGGGGTCATCGAAGAAGATGAAAAGGATCTGATCAATAATGTATTTGATTTTGGTGATGTAAAAGTAAAAGATATCATGGTGCCTCGAGTACATGTTGTTATGGCAGATGTAGATTCGACCTATGATGATCTGATTGCGATATTCAGAGAAGAGCAGTATACACGGATTCCGATCTATCAAGGTTCGATGGATAATGTCATTGGAATGATCAATATGAAAGATTTACTGTTACACACAGATATTGAGCATTTTCAGTTAAACAGGATGTTGCGAAAAGTTTTCTTTATTTATGAGAATAAGCTGGTATCCGATCTGTTGCTGGAAATGAAAGAGGCCACCTTTAATTTGGCCATCGTATTGGATGAATATGGAGAATTATCCGGTATCATCACACTGGAGGACATTTTGGAAGAAATTGTCGGTGAAGTACGTGACGAATATGATGCCCATGAAGATACCAACATTCAGAGAATTACGCAGCGCGTCTATGATGTCAAAGGGTATATCAGTCTGCACGATCTGAACGATGCATTGGGACTGGATCTGGATAGTGAAAACTATGATTCGATCGGAGGACTGGTCATAGACCGTTTAAAACGTCTGCCGGAAATCAATGACTATATTGTTTTGGAAAACGGGATCCGGTTACAGGTAATGAAAATACAGAAACATCGTATTGATGAAGTGCGGATTACTTTACCTAACAAAAAAGAAAGATAGTAAAAAAGCTCTGTTCGAGTGATATGATCCCATCAAAGTAGACATACGAAATATAAAAACGTGTATCTATGGAGCTGGGATCATGTCAGAACAAAGCTTTTTATTCTTTGTTCTTTTCACCCCATATACAAAGTTGGTCCAAAACCTTCATTAAAGAGCGTCCTCGCTGGCTCAGACTGTATTCTACTTTTGGTGGGATCTGTGCATATTCCTTTCGGATAATTAATCGGTCGGCTTCCAGCTCTTTTAAATTGGCACTCAAAGTTTTATCAGATATCTTCTTAATATAACGACGAAGCTCATTAAAACGTACCGGCTCATACTCCATCAGACAATATAAAATCACCATCTTATGTTTACCGGCAATCATAGAATAGGTATAGTAGAAACCAGTCTCTTCAAAATTCGCATTCTCAATATACTTTTTGATCATTAATACTTTCCTTTCGTATAGTACATATCGTTGATGACAGTACTTGATTAATTGATTATGTTAGTTATAATTTATACATAAGCAGATACATGTGTCAATCAAAAGAAAAGAGGAAATAAAAAATGAGAGTAAAATTGAATCAGACAGAAGGAATTTTTCCAATGCCGGTATTAATGATTGCGACATATAACGAAGATGGTAGTGTAAATGTGATGAATGCTGCCTGGGGAACCATGCAGGAAAGAGGAACGGTTGCCTTGAATTTAACCGAAACACACAAAACAGTAAAGAATATAAAGGAAAGAAAAGCGTTTACCGTCAGCATTGCCGATGCGTCACATGTTGTGGAAGCGGATTATTTTGGTGTGATTTCAGGAAATAAGGAAACAAAAAAATTTGAAAATAGTCATCTGACAGCTACGAAGGCAGAATGCGTTGATGCACCGGTCATCAATGAATTTCCGTTATGCCTGGAATGTGAATTTATCGAATACCAGGAGAATGAATATGGGGTCGGAGTGATAGGAAAAGTAGTCAATCTGACAGCGGATGAAAAGGTGATGGTTGATGGTCATATTGATATGTCATTGGTCAACGCGATTGCTTTTGATCCATACACTCATGGTTACTATAAGGTGACAGAACGTGTCGGGGAAGCCTTTAAAGACGGTTTGAAGTTAAAGAAGTAAAGCAGGTTCAAAAGAACCTGCTTTTTACTCTTATTTACTTTTTTCATCATGTTCCAGAATGTATTGATGATAAGCCTGAGCTACTGCATCAGCAATCAGATCAACGGTTTCATCCTTTAATAGAACTTGTTCCATGTCCGGATTGGAAAAATAACCGATTTCATACAACATGGCCGGAATGTCCTGATCACTGACCACATAAAGTGGATAATTGGCAACATCCAGAATAAAGGATTCATAATCCCATCCGTTTTCCTGCAGATTGTCGATTATGGATTCGGCAATTGCCTGACTGACTTTATCATCCTGTCGAACAAAGAAATCATAATCTGTTGCTTCCAGATCGTTGGTATTGGCGTTGACGTGAATCGATAAAAAGTAGTCGGCGTTGTTTTCTTTGGCTACATCCACACGGGCAATCAAATCTTTTTCTTCGTCTTTTTCCCATGAAATCTCATCGCTGTCTCTGGTGTAGACAATATTCAGATTTGGATTCAACTTTTTCAGACGTTCTCCAATTGCCAAAGTATAGGTTAATGTCAGATCTTTTTCTTTTGTTTCTGAATAGCCGATCGTTCCGCTGTCGTAGCCTCCATGACCTGGATCCAGGACGATGGTTACGTCTGGATATTGGCTGGTATCGACCTTTTCTTTTTTATCCTCTTTTGGTTTGATGACAGGTTCCGGTGTTAAAAAATGAACGGATATTGTCATAATGGCAGCCAAAACACCTAAACCGGACAACAGAATAAGATGTCGTATATGTCGGATCATGTCCGTATTTTTTTCACTCATGGGTTTATTCTAACAAAGAACACCGTAAAATTTTATGTGAACTTATGTGAAAGTTTATTCAAATAAAGCTGTTCCAATTCGAATTTGATTGGAACCATGCTCCAAAGCCAGGCGCCAGTCATTGCTCATACCCATCGATAATACCGTCATATCAGGATATTTTTCTTTGCAAGTTTTCGATAATGCGGCCATCTGGTCAAATTCCCGTGTAACAACAGAAGTATCTTCTGTATTGGAAGCAATGCACATCAGTCCGATTACATGAAGATTAGTAAAGCTTTGCAGTTGATCAATGAAATCCATGGCCTGAGCATAAGGATACCCGGTTTTGTTCTCATCGGTTTTGGACACCTTGATCTCGGCATAGATTTTCTGAATGAGACCATGTTTTTTGGCATGTTTATCGATTTCCTTAGCCAGTTTGATGGAATCCACACTTTCGATCACATCGACTTTTCCGATGATATATTTCACTTTGTTTGTCTGAAGATGGCCGATGATATGCCATGTATAGGCTGGGTCATATTTAGTTAGGAATTCCTGGACGCGGTTTTCTCCGAATACATGTAGTCCCATGGCAGCCAGCGCATCGACCTCTTCCTTCGTGTGTTTTTTAGTGACAGCGACCAGTGATATGCCTCTGTCCTGAATTTCCTGAATTAATGTTTTGTTCATATGTTTAGTATATCCCCTTTGTCAAGAGAAAAGCATGGATAGACCATGCTTTTGTTTATCCTTTTGATTGTGCTTCGACCAGACGTTCACCACGGTAGAGACGACGCAAAGCCGGTTTATCGATCTTTCCGGTTCCATTTCGAATAACGTCCGCAAAGATAATCTTTCTTGGCCGTTTATATCTTGGCAGGTCAATACAGAACTGATTTACTTCCTGTTCTGTTAATTCCATTCCTTCTTTTACCTGAATGATAGCGGCGGCAATTTCTCCCAGACGCTTGTCGGATAAGCCGATGACTGCGACATCATGGATCTTCGGATGGGCAGCCAGAAAGCTTTCAATCTGTACCGGGTACAGATTTTCACCACCGGAGATGATAACATCTTTTTTACGATCTACCAGATAGATGAATCCATCTTCATCCTGACGGGCCATATCACCTGTAAACAACCAGCCTTTTTTCAATACTTCAGCGGTTGCTTCGGGGTTCTTGTAGTATTCGACCATGACACCACGCCCTTTGACACATAATTCGCCGACTTCTCCCTGAGGAACGGCATTGCCGTTTTCATCGACAATTTTAATTTTCCAATGATAACCAGGAATTCCGATGGCGCCGACCTTATGAACATTGTCCAGTCCCAGATGAACGCATCCCGGACCTGTGGATTCGGATAATCCGTAGTTGGTGTCGTATTTATGGTTTGGGAAGTATTCCAGCCAATGTTTGATCAGACTTGGTGGTACCGGCTGAGCACCAATGTGCATTAAACGCCATTGATCCAGTTTGTAGTCTTCTTTTTTGATTTTTCCGGCATCCAAAGCAGCCAGAATATCCTGTGCCCACGGAACCAGAAGCCAAACGATCGTACAACCTTCATTGGATACTGCACTCAGGATGGCCTGGGGTGAATTTCCCTTTAGGATCACGGCACGGCTTCCGGTATACAGAGAACCGAACCAGTGCATCTTGGCCCCCGTGTGGTATAACGGCGGGATACAAAGGAAGTTATCCTGCTTTGTGGTGCGGTGATGGATGGCTTCCATCTGTGCAGACTGCATCAAGGCTTCATGCAACAATAAGATTGGTTTTGGAAAACCGGTCGTACCACTGGAAAAATAGATAGCACCTTCATCTTTATCCTCAATCAGTACCAGCGGGGCAGCGGAAGAAGAGTTGGAAGCTTGTTTATAATAATCCTCCGCGTAGGAAGGACATTGGTCACCAACATAATACAATAAAGTTGTTTTTTTAATGTGACCGGCAATATCTTCCAGGCGTCCGATGAATTCCGGACCGAAGAACAGGACGTCAGCGTCACTGGCATCAAGGCAGTATTTGATTTCTTCACCGGTAAAACGGAAATTTAATGGTACAGCCAGGGCGCCGGCTTTCATAATACCAAAGTAGATGGGCAGCCATTCCAGACAGTTCATCAGAAGAATGGCACACTTTTGTCCTTTGGCGATCCCACGATCTCGCAACATATTGGCTACCCGGTTGGCTTTTTCATCAAAGACACCCCAGGTAATCTGGCGTCGATAAAAAGACCGCGATGTCGGTTGGATCAATTCATATTCTTTCCATGTTACCCTTTGTTCCTCTTTGATTTCAGGATTGATTTCTACAAGGGCAACTTCGTTACCATATAATTTGGCATTTCTTTCCAGCAAGTCTGTAATAGGCATAATTCATATTCCTTTCGTTATGTTTAATCACTGTACAATTCTAAAGCATGTGTGTCAATCGGATTGTTTTTTAAAATAGAAGTTTCCTAACTGTTCAAAGGCAGGTAAGGATCTTAGGATCATCTCTTTGGATACACAATAGGCAATCCGTACATATCCCGGGGTACCAAAGCTGTCAGCCGGTACGATCAGAAGATCAAATTCTTTGGCCTTTTCACTGAACGCATTGGCATCTTCGATTGGTGATTTCACAAATAAGTAGAAAGCACCATCCGGATGGATACATGTAAAACCATAGGCAGTTAACGCATTGACCATCAGATCTCTGTTTTCTTTATAAGCCCGGATATCGGAAACCAGACCGGTACATCTTTCAATAACGTGCTGGAGCATGCTTGGGGCGCATACATAACCCAGTGCGCGACCAGCTCCGCAAACAGCAGCATAGATATCTCTGGCTTCACTAGCTTCATCCGGTACCAGGATGTAGCCGATCCGCTCACCTGGTAAAGACAAAGATTTACTATAGGAGTAACAAACGATGGTGTCTTTATAATATTTTGTGACAAAAGGCACTTCAATATCATCGTAGACGAGCTCACGATATGGTTCATCGGTAATCAGATAAATAGCGTGTCCATATTCTTTCTCCTTTTTTTCCATCAAGGAGGCAAGGCGGCAAATGGTCTGCTTTGTATATACAACACCAGATGGATTGTTCGGAGAGTTTACAATAATAGATTTTGTGTTTGGAGTAATCGCCGGCTCTAAAGCATCAAAGTCAATCTGGAAAGTATCCGGATCGCAGGCAACTTCTACAAGTCGGGCCCCGGTCGTTTCCACAAACACTTTATATTCCGGAAAGTACGGAGTAAAAGCGATGACTTCGTCCCCTTCGTTATACAAAGCTGTCAATGTAATCTTTAAAGATGCGGCAGCTCCACATGTAATATATAAATTATCTTTATGAAAGGATGTGTCAAAACGTCGGTTCAGATCATCGACGATAGCTTGTCGACAGGCAGCATCTCCTTGTGCGGATGTATAGCCGTGCAGATATACATCGTCCTGTGTATCAATCAGATTTTTGATCGTTTCATTGATTTTGGCTGGAGCTGGTACATTGGGATTTCCCAGACTGAAGTCATAGACATGATCAGGTCCGACTATCGCTTTTCTCTGCATTCCGAATTCAAATAAGTCACGTATGACTGAACGGTTGGTTCCGTAATTCTTCATTGTTTCATTCATTGTTCTATCTCTTCTTTCTTTATTCGTTCATGGGCCATTTCGATTCCATCGTTTCCATCATTAAGAAGCCGGTTAACACGACTGATGGTTGTGGTGGAGGCACCTGTGGTACGGGAGATTTCCTGATAGGTCTTTTTGTTCAGAAGCATTTCACCGACCTGGAAACGCTGGGCAACAGAAAGAAGCTCGTTTACTGTACAAATATCTTCAAAAAAAGCATAGCATTCATCAAGGTTTTTCAAAGATAAAATAGCAGCAAATAATCGTTGAACCGATTCATTATGAATATCTTTTTTCATGCTGTCACCTTTCCTATATGTGTAAACAGTTTAACACTTTAACGCAGTAAAGTCAATTTACAAAAAGCGCTTGAAATATTAAAGAAAGTATTATAAACTTTAGTAAGTCAACGCTTTAGCGCGTTAAATCATTAGAATAAAGGAGAGGGTTTTATGTTGATTAAAGTCGTATTATTGGTGATATTCTTTGCGATGATGTTATCAATTGGTTTTGTATGCCGTAAGAATTCTACAGATGTCAATGGATTTGTTCTAGGAGGACGTTCCGTGGGACCTTGGATTACAGCGTTTGCGTACGGCACTTCCTATTTTTCAGCCGTTATTTTTGTTGGTTATGCCGGACAATTTGGATGGAAATATGGTATTGCGTCCACCTGGATCGGTATAGGGAATGCTTTGTTAGGCTCTTATCTGGCTTGGGCTGTACTGGGCAGGCGAACTAGAATCATGACCCAGCATCTGAATTCTGCGACGATGCCACAATTCTTTGAGTCTCGATTCGGATCTCCGGCTCTGAAGGTAGCGGCAAGCGTGATCACCTTTATCTTTTTGATCCCATATACAGCTTCTTTGTATAATGGATTATCGCGATTGTTTGGAATGGCTTTTAACATTGATTACACGGTTTGTGTTGTTGTTATGGCTGTATTGACTGGTATTTATGTCATCGCTGGTGGATATATGGCCACAGCGATCAATGATTTTATACAGGGAATCATTATGATTTTCGGTATTTGTGCGGTTGTATACGCTGTACTACAAAGCCAGGGAGGCTTTATGACAGCTCTGGATGGCATGGGACAGGTGGTGGATGAAACGGTCTCAACGACACCTGGGGTCTTTGCTTCTTTCTTTGGGCCGGATCCGTTAAACTTATTAGGGGTTGTCATTCTGACATCCTTGGGTACATGGGGGCTGCCACAGATGGTGCAGAAGTTCTATGCGATCCGCAGTGAAAAATCCATTTCTACTGGCGCTGTGGTCTCAACGGTCTTCGCGTTTATCGTAGCCGGAGGTTGTTACTTTTTGGGAGGCTTCGGCCGTTTATTTGCTGATAAGATCGATGTAGTGGCAGATGGTTTTGATGCTGTGATCCCAACGATGCTATCAGGGTTGCCGGATCTTTTGATCGCAATTGTAGTGATTTTGGTATTATCGGCTTCTATGTCCACCTTGTCCTCTCTGGTACTGACTTCCAGTTCAACTTTGACTTTGGATTTATTAAAAGGCCGTTTTATTAAGGTGATGGACGAAAAGAAACAGGTCTTTGTGATGCGTTGTCTGATCGTGGTCTTTGTGTTGATCTCAGTCGTTATTGCGATTATTCAATATCGTTCCAATGTCACCTTTATCGCACAGCTGATGGGGGTTTCCTGGGGTGCTTTGGCCGGGGCTTTCCTGGCTCCATTCTTGTATGGCTTATACTGGAAAAAGACTACGAAAATTGCATGCTGGTGTAGTTTTCTATTTTCAACCGTTGTAATGATTGCCAATATGCTGGTGCGTTCCAGCTTTCCGGTATGGATGCAGTCTCCGATCAATGCAGGTGCCTTCTGTATGATTGCAGGGCTGATCATAGTACCGTTAGTGTCCTTATTGACACCGAAGCCGGATGAAAAAATTGTCGAAGATGCATTTGCATGCTATGATACAAAAGTATTGGTTCATCAAAAAGAAGCATTAGCGGATGAAGACTAGAAGGAGACAGCTTGATGACGGTGATAGATTTTCATACCCATACATTTCCGGATAAGATAGCCAGGAAAGCGATTGCTTCCTTAAGTGGGAAATCGCATTCAAAACCGTTTACGGATGGGACGGTCAAAGGCTTAAAGGCTTCAATGCAACGATCCGGGATCGACCGGTCTGTCATCTTACCGGTGGCTACAAGCCCGGATCAGGTGGAGAAAATCAATACATCGGCAGCTCTGTTGAATCAGAAACATAAGGGAACTTTGTTTTCTTTAGGGTGTATCCACCCAGATTATGAAAAGGTGGAACAGGAAATGGTTCGCATTAAAGAGCTGGGATTACGGGGAATCAAGATTCATCCGGTTTATCAAAATACGGATTTGGACGATCCTCGTTTTTTGCGAATATTTCGTCAAGCGAAAAAGCTGGATCTTGTGGTTGTTACGCATACCGGTCTGGATATTGGCTATCCTGGTCAAGTAAAGTGTTCACCACAGATGGCCCGGCATGTTGTGGAGAAGGTTGGTATATTTCGGTTTGTATTGGCTCATATGGGCGGATGGCGCAACTGGAATATAGTACCGGAGATCCTGGCCGGAACAGGAGTTTACCTGGATACCGCTTTTTCAACCGGGGAGATTGTCCCTTTAAACGATGGGTATTGGAATGAAGAGCAGCTGCCTATGATGGGTGAGGAAGAAATGATGAATTTGATCCGTATCTTTGGTTCTGATCATATACTGTTCGGAACGGATAGTCCGTGGAGTTCACAATCGGAAAGCCTGCACTTTATTCAGGACCTTCCTCTGACAAAAGTGGAAAAAGAACAGATTCTATGTCAGAACGCTCGGAAGCTTCTGCAATTGGAAGAATAAAAAAGAGACGAAGATAAATCTTCGTCCTTTTTTTACCAGTTTTCATATCGTTTATTTTGATCTAACGCAGCGATTTGTTTCATTTCGTCTTCTGTTAATTCAAAATCAAAAATATCTGCATTTTCCTGAATATGTTTGGTGTTGGATGATCCCGGAATCGCAATATAACCAGCTTGTAAATGCCACCGTAAGATAATCTGTGCCGATGTTTTATCATGTGCTTTGGCTATGGAACGAATGGTTGGATCGTTGAAATGATCTTGTGTGTGACCACGACCACCAAACGGATACCACGATTCGATGACGATACCATATGGCTGTACATATGCCTGCAGCTCGTCGTTCTGATAATATAAATGGTTTTCATTCTGAATGACTGCGGGCAGGATCTTGGCATAGGAAAGAACCTGATCGACAGCTTCCTTTGTATAATAATTGGAAATACCGATGGAACGTACTTTACCATCTTTTACTGCTTGTTCCATGGCACGATAGACAGCTTCGTCATTCCAACCAGGCTGATGAATCAGCATCAGATCCAGATAATCAACATGCAGATCATGTAAAGAGTCATCGATGCCTTTGGCAGCACGGTCATAGTCCGAAGGCATGATCTTGGATGTGATGAACACGTCTTCACGAGTGACGATTCCTTCATTGATGGCTCTTTGCAACCCTTTTCCTACACCCACTTCACATTGATAATAACGAGCTGTATCAATCAGACGGATACCCGCTTTTAAGGCTTGGTATACAGATTCTTCTGCCTGTTCATCCGACAGTGTCCAAGTACCTAAACCGAGTGCGGGCATTTTATAGCCGCTGTTTAGCTGGATGTCCTCTATTGAGTATTTTGGCATGGAAACCTCCTTGGTGGCAGTCGGGGAACATCCCCAATATAGTAAGAGAAGGAAGACCAGCCATATGGCTGATCTTCTTATTGTGGTTCGTTTCATTTTACAGATTTTCTTCAAAGAAGCTTTGAATCTTATCAAAAGGGATAATATCGGTCTGGTCGTACAAATCTGTATGTACGGCACCCGGAATGATCATCAGCTCTTTATTATCTGAATACGGATTGTCTTTGGTCATTGCTTCAAAAGCGTCCTTGCTGAAATAGCAGGAATGTGCTTTGTCGCCGTGGATCAGAAGAACAGCACTGCGGATCTCATTGGAATATTGTAAGATCGGCTGATTGATAAAAGACTGGCATCCGATCACGTTCCATCCGCCGTTAGAGTTTAGTGAACGGGCATGATAACCACGATCTGTCTTGTAGTAATCATAGTAGTCCTTAACAAAGAACGGGGCATCTTCCGGTAAAGGATCCACAACCCCACCACCTAATGTGTACTCACCTTTTTTATAGTCTTCCAAACGCTGGGCACACATGGCAGTTTTTTTATCATAACGAGCCTGAGGACTGTCTTCAGAATCAAAATAGCCTTTGGCATTTACACGGGTCATATCATACATAGTGGTTGCGACCGTAGCTTTTATGCGAGTGTCCAGAGCGGCGGTGTTGACGGCCATGCCGCCCCATCCGCAAATACCGATAATGCCGATTTTATCCGGGTCGACCTTTTCATGTAAGGAAAGGAAATCGACAGCCGCCATAAAGTCTTCGGTGTTGATATCCGGAGAAGCCATATAACGAGGTTGTCCACCACTTTCACCGCAGAAGGATGGATCAAAAGCCAAGGTTAAAAAGCCTCTTTCAGCCATAATCTGGGCATAAAGTCCAGAACATTGTTCCTTTACAGCTCCAAACGGACCACATACCGCAATGGCTGGTAATTTGCCTTCAGCTTGCTTTGGTACATATAGATCGGCTGCCAATGTAATGCCATACCGAGTGATAAAAGTGACTTTTTCATGATCTACTTTTTCACTTTTTTTAAACGTTTTATCCCACTCTTGTGTCAAATTCAATGCTTCGGTTTTCATCATTGTTTCTTTCCTCCATTTATTTCTTTTTCTGTTTGTCGGATCAAATAATCGATACAATCGACTTTTCTGGCACTTTCATGCCATTCATCTATCAGTCGGCAGCGATCGTGTTTCATCATTTTTAAGGCCGCAGACAGATCTTGCGCCCGACACATTTGTACAATAGGAGAAATTATTTCTTTACTGCATCCCGCATCGGTCAGACAGATTTCAACTTGTTCTAGGTCCATAACTTCCTCCCATCATTAGTTTCAGTATAAAACCTTGTTCCATTATTTGCTAATAGTTATAACGAATAGTATGATATTCTAAAAAGGAATAACAGGAGGGTGGATATGGAAATAAGAACACTTCGATATTTTCTGGCTGTAGCCAGGGAAGAAAATATGACAAGAGCAGCAGAAATCCTGCATGTGACACAACCTACGTTATCCAAGCAGCTAAAGGCATTGGAACTGGAATTAGGGAAAAAGCTGTTTACCAGACACAGCTTTCGTATTTCTCTAACGGATGAAGGCGTATTGCTTCGAAAGCGGGCAGAGGATCTAGTATCGATGGCGGATAAAATTGAAAAGGAATTTATTTCGCTGGATGATATTACCGGTGGTGAATTGTATCTAGGAATGGCAGAATCGCATCAGATCAAATATTTGGCGAGGGTCATCCGGGATTTCAAAAAGCAGTATCCAAACCTTCATTATCATATTACCAGCGGCGATACAGAACAAATTGCAGATAAGCTGGATAAAGGGCTGCTGGATTTTTTAGTATTGGCGGAACTGCCAGATAGTCGAAAATATGAGTACATTTCGTTCCCGGAAAAGGATGTATGGGGTGTTGTGATGCGAACAGATGATCCTCTGGCCGAGAGAGATTCCATAAGTGTGGAGGACCTGATAGGGCTTCCGTTATTCTGTTCAGACCAGGCATGGGAAGCCGATATTAAAACGTGGGCGAAGAGCCATTTTTCTCAATTGAATCTGGAGGGATCGTTCCGTCTATCCTATAACGGATCCGTATTTGCCAGGGAGGGACTTGGCTATTTATTGACTTTTGATCATTTGATTGATGTTTCCATAGATAGTGGACTTGTTTTTGTTCCTTTATCACCGGCGCTGAAAAGTAGTCTGTACCTGGCTTGGAATCGATATCAGGCATTTACGCCGATTGCAGAAAGATTTCTACAAAAACTGAAAACGTCCTTTGCAGAAGACTGATATTAGTCATCATAGACTGATTTGTGGAGTATGTTTTGAAAACCGGTGACGGATAGGTCATCAGGCTCCTCGGGAATTTCAACATGTATGTTTCTGTCTTCTTTGTTGATTCCTAAAAAAAGCAGTATATTCTTTAAATTTTGAAGTGTCTTCATGGTTGCAGTATATATATAGAAAATGAAATACAGATGATAAGTATGTAAAGAAAATGTAAAAAAAGAGAGCACATCCGCTGTGATATGCTCTCTTTGTTTATAAGCTTTCGATATCTTCCTGTGTTAACATCTTTAAGCCGTGTGCAGTCAATTTAGCTTCAGCATTTTTAGTATCCGAGATACGGAAGATCATATAAGCATTTCCGTCGGATTTTCCTAAAAACGCATACATGTATTCGATGTTAACACCGGCTTCTGCGAAAATTTTCAAAAGTTTGTCCAGACCGCCGGTTTCATCCGGTATTTCAACGGCCAGCACCGGAGTCAGACTGGCGATGAAATCTGCATCTTTTAATACAGTGACTGCGTCCATAACGTCCGATACGATGATACGGGCTATGCCGAAGTCCTTGGTTTCTGCTAAAGACAGAGCACGCAGATCGATTTTGTGGGCAGCCAGAACGCTGGTCATTCTTTGAAGTCTTCCCGGTTTGTTTTCCAGGAATACAGAGATTTGTTTAATACTCATTGTTTTTTCCTCCGATTAGATTTTTCTATTATCGATGACGCGAACGGCTTTTCCTTCGCTGCGGGCAATCGTCTTCGGAGCAACCAGAGAAACCTTCGCTTTAATACCTAACATGGACTTTAACGCATTGACTAATTCTTTCTGACGATCTTCAATTTCACCTACATTGTCCGTGAACATTTCCGGTGTCATTTCAACCTGAACATCCAAAGTGTCCGTATTGTTGACACGACCCACGACTATCTGGTAATTGGCAGGATATCCCTGGTTCAACAGAACGGTTTCGATCTGGCTAGGGAATACGTTAACACCGCGCACGATCAGCATATCATCCGAACGACCTTTTGGCTTGCTCATACGGATGTGTGTACGACCACAGGAACATTTTTCACGGGTCAATGTACAGATATCTCTTGTTCGATAACGTAACAAAGGGAATGCCTCTTTATCCAAGGAAGTAAATACAAGTTCACCTTGAGATCCTTCCGGAAGAACCTCCAGTGTTTCCGGATCGATGATTTCAGCCAGGAAATGGTCTTCGTTGATATGCATACCATCCTGTGCCGAGCATTCAAACGCAACACCAGGGCCGGATAATTCTGTTAGCCCATAGATATCATACGCTTTGATACCGAGCGTATTTTCGATATCTTTACGCATTTCCTCACTCCATGCTTCCGCACCGAAAATACCGGCTTTTAAAGGAATATCCTCGGGACCATAGCCCATTTCCTTCATACGTTCGCCAAGGAATGCAGCATAACTTGGTGTACAGCACAGAATTGTAGCATTCAGATCTTTGATAAACATAATCTGACGATTGGTGTTTCCGGAGCTTGTCGGAATTGTCAGACAGCCGACCTTATGTGATCCACCATTCAATCCCGGACCACCGGTAAACAGACCATATCCATAGGATATCTGGCATACATCCTCATTGGTACCACCGGCAGCCGTAATAGCCCGGGCACAACAATCTTCCCAAAGATCGATATCATCCTGCGTATAAAAGGCAACCACACGTTTTCCGGTTGTGCCGGAAGTGGATTGGATCCGGACACAGTTGTCTAAAGAGGTTCCCACCAGACCATACGGGTAGGCTTTCCGTAAGTCGGCTTTTGACAAAAATGGCAGTTTATAGAGGTCATCGGAAGATTGGATATCCTGTGGAGTGACACCTTTCTCTTCCATTTTTTTACGATAGTAGGGTACATTATCCCATACGTGTTTGACTTGTTTGATAAGTTTTTCATCTTGAATGGCTTTGATGGTTTCTCTTGAAGCGCATTCAATATCAGGCTGGTAGTATCTTTCCATATCTAAGCTTCCTCCTTTATTAGATATAAATATTTAATTATATTTTAAGCGTTTTTTCCGAGAAGAAAAGCTTTTTTGTTCAGTTCCAGAAACTTTGGTGGAACAATAGCTTCCATCGACGCAAACCATGTCTTATCATCAAAGTCAAAGTAGTGAGATAAACGGCCTAACAATACAGTGTTGACAGCTTTGGAAGAACCGGCTTCTTCGGCTAGTTTCAAGCAGTCAAGGGCGTCTACTTTGGCCCCAGTCGCTTTCATTTTTTCAATCAGGTTTTCCGGATACTTTGCAGCACCGGTAATTACCGGCATCGGATCGATTTGTTGCGTATTGGTCACAATGACGCCGTCATCCTTCAAAAAGGAGATGCAGCGCGCAGCTTCTAGAGCCTCGAAGGAAACGATACAATCCGCTTCCCCATGGTCGATAACAGGAGAATACACCGTATCTCCGTAACGTACATAGGTTACGACACTGCCTCCACGCTGAGACATACCATGTACTTCGGATACTTTTACATCATAGCCATTGGATAATAGAAGATGTCCTAGCAGCTTGCTGGCAAGCAGGGAACCCTGTCCGCCGACACCGACGATCATAATATTCTTTGTTTCCATCATCAGACCTCCTTTGCGGTTGATTCAAATGCACCAAAACGGCACATCTGCGAACAAACACCGCAGCCGACACATAATGTATTATCCACATGGGCTTTGTTGTCCTTGATAGAGATAGCCGGGCAACCAATCTGCATACAGGCTTTACAGCCGACACATGTATCGGTATTCACCTTTAACGGTGCTTTGTGTTTTACATATTTTAATAAAGCGCATGGACGGCGTGAGATGATAACCGACGGACCATCTGCGGCCAGTTCCTCTTTTAATACTTGATCACATTCTGTCAGATTATACGGATCCACGATGCGGACGCGGTCGAATCCCATGGCATGGCACAATGCCTCCAGGTTGATCTTTCCGGCCGGATCGCCTTTGATATTGTATCCGGTTGTTGGGTTCTGCTGATGACCGGTCATACCGGTAATGGAGTTATCCAGGATAATGATCGTGGAATTGGACTGATTATAGGCCACATTGGCTAAACCGGTCATTCCGGAATGCATAAACGTAGAGTCACCGATGACCGCAACTGTATTATGTTCGCTTTTTTCCTTGAGCATCTTGTTGAATCCATGAGTGGCACCGATGGAAGCTCCCATACACAAGGTCATTTCAATTGCGTTTAACGGAGCCACAGCCCCCAGCGTGTAACAGCCGATATCACCCAAAACCGTACAACGATTTTTCTTCAATGTGTAGAACAGTCCGCGGTGCGGGCATCCGGCACACATCACCGGTGGACGCGGAGGAATAGCATCTTCCAATTTATATTTACCGACATGTGGTTTTTCACCCAACGCTTCGGCAACCAGATTTTGGGAGAATTCGTTCAGGATCGGAAGAACATCTTTTCCGGATACTTCCAGACCCAGGGATTTTACGTGATTTTCGATGATTGGATCCAGCTCTTCCACAACGACAAGCTTATCTACCTTTTCGGCGAAATCCTTGATCAACTTGACGGGCAGAGGATTGGTCATTCCCAGTTTCAATACACTGACGGTATCACCAAATACTTCCTTGACATATTGATAGGATGTGGACGCTGTAATGATTCCCATTCTGGTGTCACCCATTTCCACACGGTTTAATGGAGATGTTTCCGCATAGTCGATCAGATCCAACGTACGTTGTTCAACGATCGGATGACGACGTAGAGCGTTTCCTGGCATCATGACATATTTGGCGATATTCTTTTCATAGTCCTTGACAGGAACATTTCGTTCCCCTTTGGTAACAAGGGACTGTGAGTGTGCTACACGAGTACACATCTTCAACAGTACCGGCGTATCAAACTGTTCGGATAATTCATATGCCAGTTTTGTGTATTCCAGTGCTTCTTCCGAGTTGGAAGGCTCGATCATCGGAACTTTTGCGGCAATCGCATGATGACGGCTGTCCTGCTCGTTTTGGGAAGAATGCATACCAGCATCATCGGCCACACCGATAACGATTCCGGCGTTTACGCCTGTATAAGACATGGTATACAGAGGATCGGCGGCTACATTCAGACCCACGTGTTTCTGAGCGCAGAAAGCACGGCGACCGGCTAAACTGGCACCAAAAGTAGATTCCATCGCTACCTTTTCATTCGGTGCCCATTCACAATAAATTTCATCATATTTTGCGGCTTCTTCTGTTATTTCCGTACTCGGTGTACCCGGATAACTGGAAATAAAGCAGACACCAGCTTCGTATAGACCGCGGGCAACGGCTTTGTTACCCAGCATTAACTCTTTGTTCTTGTCCATTACACACACCTCTCTATAAAAAATATAATATAATAAAAAGACATTAAAAAACAATAAAAAGGAAAGGGAAATCCAAAGCCGAACAGGATATTAAAAAAAGGAAAATACAAAAAAAATAAAAAAGTGAGAGCAAAACAGTTGACTCTTAGGTTAGACTATGCTAACTTATAGTCAGTTAGATAAATCTAACTAGGAGGATTACCAAATGAAATATGTTTATGCATCACGTACAGGAAACGTTGAAGCTCTGATCGGAAAATTAGGACTTGACGCAATCCGTATTGATGACGGCAGTGAAACCGTAGATGAAGAATTCGTATTATTTACTTATACGGATGGATTCGGCGATGTTCCGATGGAAGTGGATACTTTCCTGATGGCTAACTCACAGAATCTGACCGGTGTTGTCGTAAGTGGCAGCATGGACTACGGAGAAGCTTTCTGTAAAGCAGGAGACGTTATTGCCGAAACGTATGATGTACCGGTATTGTACAAAGTGGAAAATGACGGTACAGATCAGGACGTAGAAGCGATCAAAGACGTATTATAATAGGCAATGCCAGTCAACGGCATCGTATTTCAACATCAATTAGTGATTCACGGAGCTTGTACCCTGGCTCATATGAAAACAGGAAGTTTGTTTCGGGTCTATAAATCACAGATCCCGAATCTAGAAGAATGTATGTGTTATTTCAATGATCAATGTTCTCCTTTTGGGTATCACATATGTATTCTGGAACAAAACAGTCAAAGCTTCCTGGTGTATGTATACAACGCTCATAAATTATCTTATATCTTATCCGAACCTTCCATTATAAAATTCCTCTCTGATTACGGATATGAGGTATTTGATATAGAACATGCTCTGATTCATTTACAGGAGAGGCTTTGTGAACCAACGTTTCCTCATGAAATCGGTGTATTTCTTGGCTATCCGCTCCAGGACGTCAAAGCATTCATCACGCCCAATAAGGAATGTCTTTTGATTGGTTACTGGAAAGTGTATGGAAATGTCAAAAATTGCCGAAAAACCTTCTATCGTTTTGATTGTTGTAAAAAGACGATGGAGCAACAAATTTTAAAGGGTGAACCATTAGTAAATATCCTAAAAAAAGTAAACTAAACATCACACACCTTGCCAAGGACTCACCCACCTTGGTTTTTTTGTGTCAGAGAGCTCTATAAGATAATAAGGAAATTTGTTATAATTGTTAAAAGTTGGAGGAGCTTATGAGGAAAGGGGTATTCATTACATTTGAAGGAAATGACGGAGCCGGTAAAACGACGGT
>OCTX012263156.1_pt1 | contig 26427 bp, 19 predicted proteins | sample 1539691 | NCBI WGS metagenome assembly OCTX01 (sample SAMN02144231, study PRJEB22623) | gut metagenome | biome: sheep rumen | host: Ovis aries | place: New Zealand
TTCTTCGGCACAAAAGTTAGATTTGCAAAATAAACTCATGTGGTAAATCCGGCAGCCGGGCACAATTCAACTGTCCGGCTGTTGTTTTGCGATGAGGATAAGTTATGAGAAAGATAATATATCGAGCATTATTTATTCTATTTATAGTATGTTTTTCTGCATGCTGCGGAGCGATGGGTTACAGATATGTAATTCGTCAACAAGCGGCTGAAGCTTTAGAAAAAGTTAAAGGAGAGGCAAATGTCACATCTGATAGCGTCAGCGAGACTACTTCTGCAAATTCAGAAAGTTTAAATTCGGAAGTGACAGCTGTTGAAGAGACTGAATCTGTCTCTGCCGAAGCGGTTGTATCAGATAATCAGACTGAAGTCGAACCAGTTGACATCATCAAGGCGCGCGGCATATCGATACCCGAGAAGAATATTGACTGGGAAGAACTCAAAAGTCAGAATCCTGATATTTATGCCTGGATCTATATACCCGGTACTAATATCGATTATCCGATTCTTCAGCACCCCGATGAAAAATCATACTACCTGAATCATAATATAGATGGCAGCGAGGGATATCCCGGCTGTATCTATACACAGAATGTGAACACAAAAGACTGGTCAGACCCGAACACGGTTATCTATGGACATAATATGAATAATGGGTCTATGTTTCATGACCTGCATAGGTTTGAAGATGCGGTATTCTTCGATGAAACACAGTACTTATACATATATACTCCGGAACGTAATCTGGTCTATGAGATTTTTGCGGCATATCCTTTCACCAATATAGACCTCATGATGTGTTTTGACTACAGTACGCCGGAAGCGCTTCTGGTATACTTTGACGGCATATGGACAAATCGCAGTATGACTTCGCACTTTAGAGATTCCGTTGTCCTGTACGGTGATAGCAGGATTATTACTATGTCAACTTGCATCGGTGGACAGCCGGATATGAGATATCTGGTTCAGGGGGTACTTCTGAACCCATAAAGCAACTATAATGCCGTCTTTTTAGGTGTTTCTTGAAGGAAGAAATTATGTCAAATACCAAAATGAGAAAAAGACGAAAATTTGAGCACTGGCAGATTATAAGTTTATACCTGATAATCTATGACATCATTGCTGTGAACGCGGCTTATATAGTCGCGCTTCTTCTGCGTTTTGATTTTCTATATTCTCGCATTCCCGAACGTTTCTTAAACGCATACATACACTTTGCGCCTATTTATACGGTTTTCTGCATTTTTATATTTGCAGGTTTGCGACTCTATAAGAGTCTATGGCGCTATGCAAGTTTTTCTGAGCTCAACAGGATTATAGTATCTTCTTTTATAACATTTCTGTTTCACACGATTTTTATAACGGTATTCTTCCAGAGAATGCCTATTTCCTACTATCTCACCGGAGCTATTCTTCAGTTCGGAGCTATCGCAGCTGTGCGTTTTTCTTATAGGTTCATTTTACTTGAGCGCCAGAGACGGACTAAAAACGCTAATGATAAACTCACCAGCAGAATCATGATGGTCGGCGCAGGCAATGCAGGTCAGATGCTGATGCGAGATCTGCACAAGCAGGTAGAGACCAGAGAAAGAGTTGTGTGTGTCATTGATGATAATCCCAATAAATGGGGCAGATATATGGATGGCGTTCCCATAGTAGGGGGCCGCGATGATATCCTTGTTAATGTCGAAAAGTATAGAATAGACAAAATCTATGTAGCGATACCTTCGGCCACTCCTCAGCAGATAAGAGACATCCTAAACATCTGCAAAGAATCAGGCTGCGAGCTCAAGAATCTTCCAGGCATGTTCCAGTTAGTGACGGGTGAGATCACAGCCAGTAAGATGAAGAAGGTTGCTGTAGAAGATCTTCTCGGTCGTGATCCAATCAAAGTCGAATTGACTGAGATATCCGGCTATATCACCGGGAAAGTAGTTCTGGTAACCGGCGGCGGTGGAAGTATAGGATCTGAGCTTGTAAGACAGATAGCGAGAAGCCTCCCAAAACAGCTCATCATATTCGATATCTATGAAAACAATGCGTATGAAATACAGCAGGAAATAAGGAAAAAGTATCCAGATTTGGATTTAGTAACCCTTATTGGCTCGGTCAGGGACAGCCGCAGGCTGGATCAGATATTTTTGGAATATCAGCCTCAGATTGTTTATCACGCAGCTGCCCACAAGCATGTCCCTCTGATGGAAGACAGCCCCTGTGAGGCAATTAAGAACAACGCTATTGGAACATATAAAACTGCCTATGCTGCCATGATGTATGGATGTGAAAGGTTTGTCCTCATTTCAACTGACAAGGCTGTGAATCCTACCAATATCATGGGAGCCAGCAAGCGTCTGTGTGAGATGGTTATTCAGGCTTTTGCCCAAATGATATCTGCAGGCAGGGAACTAGAAATACCTGTTCTTCATACACATGCAGATGATGAATCTCCGACACAGCTTGAGAATATGAAGCCTCGAGCCCGGTCTCACACAAAGTTTGTCGCTGTTCGGTTTGGAAATGTTCTCGGCAGCAATGGTTCTGTTATTCCGCTGTTTAAAAAACAGATTGAAGAGGGTGGACCTGTCACGGTTACTCATCCTGATATTATAAGATATTTTATGACGATACCTGAGGCAGTTAGCCTTGTTCTTCAGGCTGGTTACTATGCTGAGAGTGGAAGTATCTATGTTCTGGATATGGGAGATCCAGTAAAGATTGATACACTTGCTCGAAATCTGATTAAACTGTCAGGTCTGAAACCGGATGTTGACATAGAGATTAAATATACAGGACTCAGACCAGGTGAAAAACTATATGAGGAAAAGCTTATGGCAGAAGAAGGTATGAAGACTACGCCAAACAAGCTGATTAATATTGGCAATCCCATTCCTTTTGATATAGACGAATTTTTAGGTCAGTTGAATGATCTTATGTACACATCATATAACAATGATGAAAAGCACATTCGAAAACTGGTGAAAGAGATTGTGACTACATATACTCCTGCCGGTAGACATGGCTCTGAGTCTAAAGGAAAAACATACGAGCGACTTGTAAGGGATATGCAGACGCATAAAAAAGAGGTTAATTGATAATTAATCTATTGCTTATGATAATAAAGGATAAGTGTGGCAATGAATAACGTTTTAAAAGATCCTAGATTTGATGGAATAAAACCGTTTGAGAAAAAGATATGGCTATCATCTCCGACTATGCACGGAGAAGAACAAAAGTGGGTTGACGAGGCAATACAAACAAACTGGGTAAGCACGGTAGGCGCCAATATTAATGAAGTTGAAAAACTCATGGCTGAATACATTGGCACAAAATATGCAGTTGCACTTTCCTGCGGTACGTCTGCTCTTCATCTGGCCACCAAACTCGCTGGCGAAAAATTATATGGCCAGGCAAGACCTAATCAAGGAACTCTGCAGGGACACAAAGTGTTTTGCTCTGACTGCACATTTGATGCGTCCATCAATCCGGTGGCCTATGAAGACGGCGAGGCTGTATTCATAGATACAGAATATGATACTTGGAACATGTGCCCAGAAGCCCTTGCTAAGGCATTCGAGATTTATCCGGATGTCAGGCTTGTCGTTGTCGCACACCTTTATGGAACCCCGGGAAAGATGGAGGAAATCAAGGAGATTTGTGACAAATATGATGCCCTTATAGTGGAAGATGCCGCTGAATCACTGGGCGCAAAGTATAAACTTAGCGGCAAGTGGGTGGAAACAGGCTCTCTTGGTGATTATAATTGCATTTCTTTTAATGGGAATAAAATAATCACAGGATCAGCAGGTGGAATGTTCCTAACTGATTCAAAAGAAGATGCTGATAAAGTTCGTAAATGGAGCACACAATCGCGTGAGGATGCGCCATGGTATCAGCACGAAGAAATTGGCTATAACTACCGTATGAGTAATATTATCGCTGGTGTAATAAGAGGTCAGATTCCATATCTCGAGAAACATATAGCTCAGAAGCGAGCAATCTGGGAACGCTATGAGGAAGGGCTGAAAGATCTACCCGTCAAAATGAATCCCTGGGATCGAAAAAGAAGTGTTCCTAATTATTGGCTGTCATGCATGATCATTGATGAAGAGGCGATGGCACCTATGGTACGTGGCGAGAAGGATTACCTGTATAAGAGCGAATACGGTAAAAGTTGTCCTCAGGAGATTTTAGATACCATCGCTGCATTTAATGCAGAAGGAAGACCGATATGGAAGCCGATGCACATGCAACCAATCTACCGTAATCATGCATTTGTGACCAAAAAAGGAAGTGGCCGCGGGTGCAGTAATGCTTATATTGAAGGTTCTGGTGTTGATGTGGGAGCTGATATCTTCCGTAGAGGTTTGTGCCTGCCGAGCGATAACAAAATGTCAAAAGAACAACAAGACGTGATAATTGACATTATCAACAGATGTTTTATGTGAAAATATATTATCCTGAGAGGAATTAGATGTCAGTAAAATCTTTGTACTCATATCCAGACATTTACTTTGAACCAAATTATGCCAGATTATATCAAACGACCGAAAGTGAAGCTATAGAATTCAGATTTCAATGTGAATATGGCTTAATTACAAATCTCTTTATTAAGAGAAAAATCCCTATTTCCCTTGGAGATGGAATTCAGTATTATGATATTATTACTCCATATGGCTATGGGGGACCTATCATACATAACACCATTGATAAAGAACGATTGATTTGTAAATATATGGCAAGTTTTCAGCAGTATGCAAACCACCAAAAGATTGTTTCAGAGTTTGTTCGTTTTCATCCAATAATAGGTAATGGTATTGATTTCAGAGAGGCTTATCATAGTATTTACGATCGAAAAACGGTAGGTACAAATCTAACCTATGATGATGTAATAACATCAGAATTTTCTAAACATAAGAGAAAAGACATTCGTAAAATTTTAAAGAATCCAGATATTCGATATGAAATTGATGAACATCCAACTTCTTTGGATGACTTTATTGATGTATATTATTCTACCATGGATCGTGATAATGCGGATAACTATTATTATTTTAAGAAAGATTATTTTCAGGAAATGTTGAATGCATTTCCTGAAAATATTATCACAGGAAAAGTCTTTTTTTCTAATAGACTAATTGCAATGGGCTTATACTTTAAATATGGCCCATATCTTCATGCACATTTATCTGGAACTATATCCGAGTTCTTAAAATATTCTCCAGCATATATTCTAAAGTACGCTTTGGCTATATATGGTCATGAAAAAGGATATAAGTTGATTCACTATGGTGGTGGTTCGTCTAATTCACCTGATAATGGCCTATATAAGTTTAAGTGTGAGTTTGGGAAAAATACGCAATTTGATTTTTATATTGCAAAAAAGATTTGGGATGAAAAAAAATACAGGGAATTGTGTTGTAGTGTACAGGTAGACAGTGAAACTCCTTTTTTCCCCGCATATAGATCCATAAGATAGTTAAAATGGTGAATGCAACATGATAAATAAGATATTATATGGAAATTTTATAAAACGTTTTTTTGACATTGTTTTGTCATCAATGGCATTATTAATACTTAGTCCTGTTATTATGATGGTAGCAATAATGATACGGCTAAAGCTTGGGAGTCCTATTGTGTTTATGCAGCCCAGACCTGGTAAGAATGAAAAGATATTTATGCTATATAAATTTCGCAGTATGACTAATGAGGTCGGAGACGATGGAAGATTGCTGCCAGATTCTCAACGACTTACAAAATTCGGGAAGTTTCTAAGAGCAAGCAGCCTTGATGAAATTTTGGAACTTGTTAATATCATAAAAGGTGACATGAGTATAGTCGGACCTCGACCTCTATCAATTTATTATTTACCTCATTATCCTAGCGAATTTAGGAAAAGACACATGGTAAGACCAGGATTGACGGGATTAGCTCAGGTTAATGGACGTAATAGTCTGCAATGGGATGAACGGTTTGCGCTTGATATTGAATATGTCAATAATATCAGTCCTATTCTTGATTTGAAAATTCTTTTTGCTACAATTGCTAAAGTGGCAAAACAGTCGGATGTAACGGTCCGAGGTACAACAAAAATAAAAGATTATGGACCGTATAGTGTATTACGTGAGCAAGGTGGTGTATGTAAAAAGATGGGCGAAATGACATATTCTGAGATAGGGAGTTACTATTGGTTAGACGGGAGTGAAAAAACTCAATTAAAATCTAGTTTGGATTGGCTGCCTAGGGTAGAAGATAGTTGCTTTACTTTTTCAGGTAGAAATGCTATAGATATTGCCGTTCAGGATATCTTGGCAAACCATGATATTCATGAAATATTTATACCGTCGTATTGTTGTGTATCAATGATACAATCTTTCGTTGACAGAGGATTAAAAATCAATTTCTATAGCGTCACCTACAAAAACAATCAATTTAGATATACGATTCCAAATGCTAATGAAAATAGTATTGTACTTATTATGAGCTATTTTGGTTTAAATAGTTCTACTGAATACGAAGCTATTGAAATATTACACAAAAGAAATGCGATTATCATTGAAGATATTTCGCATTCATTACTTAGAAAGCAACCTTTCAGTAAAAGAAGCGATTATTTGGTTGCCAGTCTGAGAAAATGGTTTGCTATTCCAAGCGGAGGCTGGGTAGGTAAAAAAAATGGATTGATTGGACACAAACCTTACATAGATAGTAATCATGCTGTTGAAGAAAAGATAAATGGTATGCATGAAAAGTATGACTATCTAGTGGGAAGAATTAACTCAAAAGAGAACTATTTACTGACGCAGGCCAAATTTGACAATGACTTAATACATGCCGATCGAATGCTTAAAATAGACGACACTTCATTAGGCATACTTGGTAGTATTGATGTTGAAAATGTGGTTTTACAGCGAAGAAACAATGTAAAAATTCTCATTAACAAATTATCGGACCTTAATGGAGTTGTTTTGAAACTTCCATTTTGTAATTTAATTGAAGATACACCGTTATTTCTGCCGATTTTTATGAAAACAGAAGATAGAGATTCACTGAGAAATTATTTGGTAAATAAGGGGATTTACTGTACAGTACATTGGCCGGAAATTATGGGTGCACCGATAGGAATCAGGAAGAATGAGTTATCTATTATTTGCGATCAGCGATATTCTGAAAAGGACATGAGTACAATAGCAGATGCTATTCATCAGTGGTATTCTGAGAAATAATAATTAAGCGATTAGTTTACAGAAAGGACAATATAATGGATTTAAATGGAAAGAGGTTACTAATACTAGGTGGATCGAGAATATCTTGCGAAATTGTAAGGCATGCAAAAGCTATGGGTCTTGTAGTAGGGGTAACCGACTGGTATCCTTTAGAAAAAAGTCCGGCCAAAAAAATCGCCGATGAAGCCTATTTTGTGAGTACAAGTGACATTCCGGCTATGGTTGCTTTGATTAAGGATAAAAAATTTGATGGAGTCATAACAGGATTTACAGACTCTGTTCTCCCATATTATGCTGAAATGTGCAAGGTAGCTGGTTTGCCATCATATGGAACTAAAGAACAGTTCGAGATATTTATTGATAAAAATAAATATAAAGCATTAATGCGGAAGTTTGATGTGCCAACAATTCCGGAATATATAATTGATACAGATGATTTTGAAAACACAACATTGAATATCCAATATCCCGTCTTAGTAAAGCCGACTGATAGTAGTGGTGCAAGGGGCATAACAATTTGTCATTGTAAAGAGGAGTTAAAGAAAGCTATTTCTTTTGCTTCTGAATCCTCAAAATCAAAAGAGGTGTTGGTAGAGAAGTACGTTGATGAACCAGAAGCTACAGTTTTTTGGTTATTTGTAGATGGTTCATATTATATGATGCTTCTTGGAAATCGACATGTAAAGAAGAATCAAGAAGGCGTTATTCCACTGCCGGTTGGCTACACCTATCCTTCTTATGTTCAACCTAAATTTCTCAAGGAAGTAGCGCCAAAGATGGAGAAAATGTTCCGTTCTGTTGGTCTAAAGAATGGCATGATGTTTATGCAGTGCAAGATTGTCGATGGAACTTGTGTTGTTTATGACATAGGATACCGCTTGACAGGTAGCTTGGAGTATATTAATTTGAAGGATGCGTGTGACTTTGATCCTCTTGATATGATGATAAGATTTGCAATAACAGGAAATACTGGAGAATCAAATATTGAAAGTAAGGTAGATCCTTATCTTGGCGGTAACTATTCGTATAACGTATCCCTACTTGCCAAACCAGGAAAGATCGCTGACATCAAAGGAATAGATGAAATTAAACAATTACCGGGCGTTATTGATGCTGTTATTGCGCACCCAGTAGGAGATGAAATTACTGAAAACATGAAAGGCTTACTAGCTCAAATTACAGTAAGAGTATTAGGTAAGGCTAAAACAATTGATGATATGAAACATGAGATGCTTGAGATTCATAATTTGGCTCACTTTTATTCTACCGATGGTGAAGAACTACTATTGCCTGGTCTTGTAGAAGAAGATTTCGTAGGTACAGTTTTCGAACAATCGATTTAAGTGCGTTAAACCGATAACTAGTTCTAATAATAAGGAATGTATAATTTATGAACGGAAAAGTAACTATAACAGTTGTTGTGCCTGTGTATATGGTTGAAGAGTATCTTGCAGATTGCATTAATAGTATCCTTGCTCAATCATATAAAGATTTTGAATTACTTCTTGTTGATGATGGAAGTACAGATCGTTCTGGTAAGATTTGTGATGAATATGCCACAAAGGATTCAAGAATTAAAGTTATTCATAAAGAAAATGGTGGTTTATCAGATGCTAGAAATACTGGAATTGAGTTAGCAACCGGAGAATATATCACTTTCATTGACAGTGATGATATTGTTAGTAATGATTATTTAAAATGCTTGTACGATGCGGCTATAAAGTATAATGCAGATATAGTTCAAGGGGTTCTAACTACATTCTATTCAAGAATGGATTCAAATAGTTTGGATCGAAGAAATCATGAGTATAACGTGCGAGTATTCGATAAAAGGAATGCTATTAGAGATTATTTGATTTACCGAACGCATTTTTCGAACTCGACTGTAAAACTATTTAACATAAGTCTTTTTGACGATATACGTTTTCCAATAGGAAAGTATTCAGAAGACGAGTACACAACATACAGACTTGTATTAAAAGCAAATCGTACTGTGTGTCTTCCTAGATATATTTATTATTATCGGTTGCGCCAAGGTAGCATTGTAAGGTCGTATAGTGAAAAACGCTTCGAGGTATGTGATGAAGTCCCAGAATTAATTCATAAAGCATTGGAAAAGCAGGGATATTCTTTAGTACCTGAACTTAATTATAAAAATATGAGATTGCAATTCAAAATATATAATGATTTTGTTCAAGGCGGGCAGTATATTGAGTATCGAAAATCTTTACAGCGGTTGGAAAGTAGAATAAAAGCAATTCCAGTTAATAGGAAAATATGGCAGAAACGATATGTCATCATGAAACTTATGATTACTTATTTTCCCCACTTATATAGGTTTATTGTGTTTCAAAGAAGAGGTTCGCTCAGGGGAAATGGTTAAGTTAGCAGCGCAATGCTAAGAAAAATCTATTAGACGAGGAGAATATGTTAAACATGGAAAACTATCCAATTGATTTCGTAATTACATGGGTTGATGGGAATGATCCGGATTGGCAGGATAGTAAAGCTAAATATAAAGGTAATCAAGGCGACAGTCGAAATAGCCGATATAGAGACTGGGATACGCTTCGCTTTCTAATGAGAAGCATTGAAGAAAATGCCCCTTGGGTTCATAAGGTTTATCTGATTACGTGTGGACATATTCCTCAATGGCTTAATACAGAAAATGAAAAGCTAGTTCATGTTAAGCATTCTGATTATTTGCCAAAAGAATTCTTACCTACATTCTCAAGTAGAACTATTGATATGAATTTTCATAGGATAGAAAGTTTAGCTGAACATTTTGTTTATTTTAACGATGACATGATTCTTCTCAATGAAGTGAAAAAAGACGATTTCTTTTATAAAGGTCTACCTTGCGACACGGCAGTATTACGTCCCGCAAATGTTGTAAGCAATAAGAAAGGAATTAAAGAATCTACATCTGAGATGTATTTAGCGCCTATTATTGACATGGCTATGATTAACAAACATTTCAATAAACATCATTCAATCTTGGCACATTTAGATAAATGGTATTCTCCAAAGTATGGTCTTGAGATTCTAAAGACATTATCATTATCAATATGGAATTTTTTTCCAGGAATTCGTGAATATCATTGCTGTTACAGTTATCTAAAAGAAACATATCGTGAGTTATGGCGCATTGCTGAACAGGAATTATATTCTACATGTGAACATAAATTTCGAACCAATACTGATTACAATCATTGGGTGTTCTCTTACTGGCAAATTGCTAAAGGAAGCTTTGCCCCAAGAAATCCAAAGTTTGGAGCAGCTTTTTCCATGACAGATGAGGAAAATCATAATCAACAAATTATGAGGATTATACGAAGTAAAAAGTATAAAATGGTATGTATTAATGATAGTGTTAGCGATGAGAACTATTATAATACGAAAAAACTACTCGTTGATGAATTAAATAAACTATTTCCAAATAAATGTAGTTTTGAAAAATAACACTATATCTACATCAGTTTCTTCAAAGGAAACCTACATATGAGTCTAATTTACATCCCAATCATGACAGTGCTCCTGATCATTGTAACTGCCTTAGAAAAAAACATATATAATCCAGCCTTTATTTTCTGCGGAACGTGGCTATTTGTTGGGACACTATCACAAATGAACTTGTACTATTTTAATAACGTTTCCAACAGCGCTTATTCTATGGCATTAATCGGAACATGTTGCTTTTTAGCTGGATGTGCGCTCAGACGAAAAGTCAAAATAAAGACAAGAGGCATCAGAGGCATCAGTCATGGAGATTTTAATAATATTAGATATAGAATGCTAATACCATTCTATTTTGTTATCTTGCTTTTTACTGTATTCATGGCTATGCGCTCATTTTCACTTCTCCTTAGAGGAGTACCTATGGAGACGATACGTTTTAATTATCGAAGTCTTGAAGCCGGCCTGATTGTACGTAATGCTTTTGAGTATGATATGGAACATTATGTTGTAGCGACATCGGAATTTGCTGGTGTCGGTTTATTCCCTGTAATACTCATGGACAAAAGATCTAGTCGCAAATATTTTCTCTTAATTGAAATGTCTTTTTTCTTTTTTCTACATATCTTTGTAACAGGAGCAAGGTCATTTGTTTTTGATGTTATTATTGTATTGTTCTTCTATATTCTGATAGATAGTGGAATGCGACGGACGTTCTCGGAGTATTTTAATAAGTATAATAAGAAAATTATCTTTTTTATAGCAGCAGGTGCATTGTTATTATTCGTGACAATGACTCAAATGCGTCGTGGCATTGGTAGTTCAATCATGCATGAGTTTTATTCTTATTTTTCAATTTGTTTCCGACTGCTAGATACTCATTTGAAATTAATTCATGAAAATCCGGAATTCACTTATGGCATGACTGCGTTACACGGAATACTTAGACCATTCTTTTTGCTGCTTCGAGCAATAGGCATCCCTTATCCGACAATATACTCTAGAACAATAGAATTAATGAATGCAAATAACGATTTTTATGCAGTTGGACTTAGGGGATCAGCAAATTCTTTTGTTACGCTGTTTTATTACTTTTATATGGATTTTGGATATATCGGTGTATTACTAGGTTCTTTTATCTACGGATATCTCTCACAATCGGTATATAGTCAATTGACTAAAAAACCTGATAAACGAATTCAATCGATTTATTTGTTATGGATAATTGGACTTGTGCTATCTTTTGCTCGCTTGCACTTTACTGCACATCGCTATATTTATGCGTTTGTATTAATTATGTTTAGTTTTTATGATAGCAGAAAGAGCACGCTTAACATTTAAGACAAATTATAAAATTATGTATTTGAATTGAAAGTGAAATTAAATGATATGAAGTTTTTAGTTTTAGGAGCCAACTTCAATAATAAAGGTGCCCAAGCAATGCTATTTGTAACTATCTCTGAGCTTAAGACTCGTTTTCCTGGGTGCGAAATACTATTTTTGTCCTCTGACAAAAAACAAGATGGGTATAATTTGAGATTTTTGTATGATTATAACAGTTGGGAGTTTGCAAAAGGTGGCGCTAACGCTATACGTGCCTTATTAAGGGTACCATATTATAAAATAAAGGGTAAGCAGACTTCTTATAGAAGCTTGTTTGATTTTTTAAAACAATTAAAATCAGTTGATGCATTCATCGATATTAGTGGCTATGCTCTTTCGTCTCAACGAGGTTATATCAGATCAAGAAATTATTTGGATCAAATTAGAATAGCAAAAAGATTTAATAAACCTTATTTTATAATGCCTCAATCGATAGGTCCATTTGAATATGGAAAGTTTAAAAAGAAAATGGATAAGAAACTAAAAAAGTACCTTTCTTATCCAGTTATCATATTTCCGAGGGAACGAGAAGGCTATGAGTTACTTAAGGAAAAATATGGCTTAACAAATATTAGATTATCAAATGATTTGGTTTTACAGAATAGAAAGGTTAATACCGATTTAGTATTTGCCAATAAATATGAGAAATGTTTTATAACGTTGCCAAATAAGGAACTTGTAGCTATTATTCCTAATATAAGAAATTTTGAGTTCGCTTCTAAAGAGCAGGTACTTAACATATACTCAAAAGTTATAAAAAAACTTCGGAGCCTTAACAAGACTGTGTACTTGCTTCGTCATTCAGATGAGGATTTTGAAGTATGTAACTTAATATATAGTACATTGGAAGATAAGACCGGTGTCATAGTGTTAAACGAGGATTTGGATTGCTTACAATTTGGCGATGTTATTTCTCAATTTGAATTTGTGATTGCTTCACGGTTTCACTCAATAGTACATTCTTTAAAGAGTGGAGTTCCAGTTATTTCCCTTGGTTGGGCAATCAAGTATGAGAATTTATTGAATCAATTTGGACTTGGAAGATTTGTCTTCGATGTCAGAAGTGATTTAGATATTGAAAAGCTCCTCTCTGCAATAGACGATATGAACCTTAATTGGAAAAAAGAGCGCAATAAGATTCTGATATTGCTTGAACGTTATCAGAAAGAAAATTGTTTCGATATTGTCAGTGAATACTTTACGGATGCGGAGAATAAATCGCATAATTGTGAAATTAATGATATGGGGATATCGCTTATGAAATTTAAAATCATAATTAAAAATCAACTACAAAAAATAGGACTTCATAAAAATGCTACTACTAAAAAAATGTTTAATTATCTAGCCAGATATAATAAATATGCGTTTTCAGATATTAAGTGTAATGATGTAGCACAATATGAAGCAGTGATTACTAGATGGTATCATACCATTGAGAAAGGTCTATCTTATAATGATTACAGACCTGGATTTGGTAGAGAAAATATAGAAAAGTTGCTTAATCTTATGGAAGAATATTCTACAAGATACGATGTATCGGCTTTTTTTTATGAGACTGCCTTGTCATGTCTCCATCAGTATGTAGAGATGAATGAGGACTACGGTCATTATGACGAAGCACTAAAAAAGCGCATAGAAGCATTACCCGGGGATTGTAATGATTGTGGTGGATTTGTTTGTGTGGAACGTGAAAGTGTAACTCATGTAAAGTATCATAGTTTTGGTGACTTTTTAAAGAGCCGTCATAGTATCAGAGCTTTTTCTGACGAATCAGTTGATTTAGAAAAGCTAAAGAAGGCCATTTCAATTTCTCAATTTACTCCTTCAGCGTGTAATCGGCAAGGATGGAGAACGATTATAATATCTAGTAAAGACAAGATTACTGAAGTATTATCCAATCAAAATGGGAATAGAGGTTTTGGGCAGGAAATCGATAAATTACTGCTTATTGTATGTGATATACGTTATTTTAATAAAAATCGTGAGTTTTTCCAACCTTTCGTTGATGGAGGGATGTATGCAGAAAATGTGATAAATGCCCTTCATGATGTCGGTTTAGGCAGCATCCCGCTCAGTGCATCGTTAACTAATGAGCAAGAGCTAGCAATTCGGAATATTATGAAACTTCAAGATTATGAAGTTTTAATTCTGTTTATTGGTGTTGGAAATTATCCTGTTATGTGTAAGACAGCAAAAAGTCAACGTAAGCCAAAGATTGATATAGAGGTAATTTGATACAGGAAAGCGTAAAAACATTACGTTATCCGTCTGCTTTGAGGTAAATCATGAAGCTGAATCGAAAAAGAAATTCAATAAGAAATGTAGCGTATGGAACCTTATACAAATGCATAGGAATACTAGGACCTTTTATTGTTAGGACCGTAATGATCTATGTTATGGGAACCGAATATGTAGGCTTGAATAGCTTATTTACTTCGCTACTAAGCTTTTTAAGTTTGGCTGAACTTGGTGTGAGTAGTGCATTAGTTTTTAGCATGTATAAGCCAATTGCCGAGGATGATACGGCTTCAATAAATGCTTTATATGCGCTATATCGAAGATTATATAAAATAATTGGACTTATCATACTTTTTATGGGTATAGCAATAACGCCCATATTGCATTTGTTAATAAATAAAGACTTACCATCAGATGTCAACCTTTACTTACTGTATTATATTTATTTGATTAATACAGTATTAAGTTATTTCTTGTTTGGTTACAAGCAATCACTCCTTACCGCCTTTCAGCGATCCGACATTATAAGTAAAAGAGGACTGATTGTTCAAACATGTATGTTTTTATTGCAAATAATTGCTTTGATTCTTACACATAATTACTATTTTTATATAATCTGGTTACCATGTGCCACCATAGCAAATAATCTTTTTAATAAAGTCGTAGTAGATAAAATGTTTCCGCAATATAAGTGTGAGGGAAAAGTTGGAAAAGATGTTGAGAACTCGATAAAAAAGAAAGTAATTGCCCTATTCGGAACAAAAGCTAATGCAATTGTTCTTCATGCAACAGATAATATTGTCATTTCTGCTTTTCTTGGCTTAAATATGGTAGGTCAATATGGAAACTATTATTATATAATGAATTCAATATCTGCTTTTATAAAAATTATTTATTCTTCAATAACAGCAGGATTAGGTAATAGTTTACAGACCGAGAGTATTGAGAAGAATTATTTTGATTTTAGAACTGTTACTTTTTTGAATTCTTGGTTAGTTATGTTCTGTTCTACGTGTTTACTGTGCATATATCAACCATTTATGAAAATATGGGTTGGTGAATCAAGAATGCTTGGTATGGATATTGTTGTTCTGCTAGTATTATATTTCTACATTTATATGATAAGAAGGGTGGTTCTTACCTACAAAGATGCTGCTGGTATATGGTGGGAAGACCGATTGCGTCCATATGTTGTTATGGCGGTAAATCTAGTATTTAACGTGGGATTATGCCAGATTATTGGACTATATGGCATAATTATTTCTACAATTCTAAGTATGGTTATAGCAATACCATGGGAAAACTACACAATTTTTAAGTATATTTTCAATCGCAGTTCAAAAGAGTATTATGTTCATATGACAGTAATCATGATACTATCTGCTGCTATGGCCTGGTTAACTTATTTTTTATGCTGTTTTATAAGGGAAGGTGTTTTAGGGATCCTTATTAGAATAATTATATGTGTTACAATTCCAAATATTATTTGGATTTTATTGTTTCATAGAACCGAAGAGTTTCGTAGAAGTATAGCATTAATCAGAAAACCAAAAAAGCACAAAAAATAGTATAATACTACAAATCTATTTTGTGATAACCAGCTTGTCAAACTATGTAAAACTTTGGTATGTAGTATATAATATGTCATCAGTTAATCTCTCTGCGGGGTAAAAACAATTGCCCACAGTAGTTAGTCAAAAAGAATCATGATATAAAACGAAAGGAAATATGATGTAACTAATTCCGGCTACATCATAAAACAAGAAAATGAAAGTATTTATTACTGGAGCAGGTGGATTTTTAGGAAAATACATCATTCGACGATTACAGAGAATAGAGAAGGTTACTATATATGCCACTTCATTGTATTCCTCTGATCTTGTTGAATTTTTTGAAGAAATCGTCTTTGTTCCGAATGAAAGTGTTCTCGAGTTTAACTTTTCCTGTATTGATATTGTAATAAATTGTGCATTTCCCAGGGCGATGAATGGCACTGCTTACGCAGATGGTCTAGACTTTCTAAATAATCTATTTAAAAAAATCCAACAGCACAAGGAATGTGGGATTATAGATATTTCTTCACAAAGCGTCTACTCATTTCAACGTACAAAACCTGCGGATGAGGATACCCAAAAGGATTTGAGCGCTGTCTATGATGTGGCAAAGTATTGCATGGAAATGCTGGTCGATGCAAGGCTTAGTGAGCATAAAGTTATTCATTTGCGCCTAGCTAGTTTGATTGGACCTGGTTTTGATCAACGCATTATCAATAGGTTTATTCTCAAAGTTATTAATTGTGAAGATATTACTGTCACTGGTGGAAAACAACTTTTTGGGTTCTTAGATGTCAGGGATTGTGCAGATGCGATCGGCACACTTGTTAAACAGTGGGATAAGATTGACATAGGTTGCTATGTGTATAACATTGGTTCTGAATACAGCAGTTCTTTATTGGAAATCGCTGAAACGGCACTTCGTGTTGGGAGGGAATTTGGATATAATAATTCAAAGCTTATTGTAGTACCATCTGATGAACGGAAAAATACAAGCATAAATGCCAACAAGTTTTATTTAGCATTCAACTGGAAGCCACACTATTGCATTGAAGATACAGCAAGAAATATATTTGAATCATTGAAAAAATGAGTATTGACAGAAGTATATGCGCTCTTGCTTCACGTTATGCACAATTGGTACGCAAAAACTTTGTCAGAATATAAAGCGAGTGTAGTAATGCTTGAAACTCTTTGATGATTATCTGTTTCAGAAATATGATTATACACAAATATTCTCATACCAATGGTGTCGTATTATATAAGGGTTTGGTTTTATCGATATAATTTATACAACTAAAATGAATAAGAGGCTTGGATACTATGCATAACACGCATTGTCCTAGATTAGACTTAGTATCAGGAAAAACAACTAATAAAAAAACGAGAAATACTTCGTTCGAACTTCTAAGAATAATCGCAATGTTTTCTATCACAATTTGCCACTTAGCGACTCATGGCAAATTTGATTTTGATCTAAATACATTGTCCTTACCAAGATTTTGGTGGTATTTTATTGAGCTGGGAGGAAATTTCGGTGTCAATGTTTTTGTGCTCATTTCAGGTTACTTTTTGATTTTTGATAACTCTGGAACATTCAACATAAAAAAAATCTTGAAATTATGGGGACAAGTATTTTTCTATTCTATGCTGATTTATGTGACGTTTGGTCTATGTGGGATTAGTGAATTTTCGGTGCTCTCATTTATAAAATCTTTTTTTCCTATGACATTTGGAAGCTATTGGTTTGCTAGTACGTATTTCGTCTTATATTTATTACATCCGTTTTTGAATATGTTTTTAAGTCGAATGGATAAGATAACGTTTCAAAGGTTACTAGTATTGCTATTAATCATGTGGTGCGTAATCCCTTCATTTACATTTTCTGAGTATCAAAGCAATAAACTTCTTTGGTTTATAACGTTGTATTCTTTAGCGGCATATATAAGATTTTTTGGTCTTAATCCTATTATTAGCTTAAGACATTATATATGTTTTTTTATACTTTCCTCTTTGCTTAGGTTTCTATCTGGTATAGTACTTATAATCATAGGAACTCATATTACTTTTGCAGCAACACATGCATTAGCCTTTTACGGAATACAGTCTGTTTTAACACTACTGAGTGCTTTGTCGATTTTTATGGTTTTCAAAAGCATAAATCTGGGCTATCATAAATGGATTAATATTATTGCCTCAGCAACCTTTGGTGTATATCTAATCCATGATAATAGAATTATTCGCAAGTTTCTATGGGAAGAATTATTCAAAGTCAATTCATACTCCAACAGTGCACTACTTATTCCGTATTCGATTTGTGTTGTCTTATTAATATATACAGTATGTACAATTATAGATTTGCTTCGGCAAATTTTGTTTGAAAAGGCGTTTTTGTATGTGATTGAAAATAAAGCTGACAGTTTTATTAATCAGATAAAAGTGTTAATAACAATGTGCATAGGATGTATTTTTGGAAATTCATTATAATCTATCCACATGCCAAAATATCACAGAAAACTTACCTAAAAGAATAGGTTAAAAAGCAAATATTATTAAAACGTTGTAAAAGGGATCTACAATACTGAGCGCCTTCATCTTAGGTTAAGTTAGGACAGCCACACCGATTTCGGCGTGGCTGTTCACCTAACAATATGATTAGCTATAGTATTTTTTATACCACTCAGCAAATCTCTTCAGCCCCTCACGTATCCCAATCTCTGGTGTAAATCCGTAGTCACGTTCAAGCGCTTCAGAATCAGCATAAGTGACAGGTACATCACCCGGTTGCATCCCGACTAATTCTCTGTGATCTTCAAAGTCGTAGTCAGAGGGAAGGATTCCGGCTCTAACTAGCTCTTCCTGAAGTGTAGAGATATAATCCAATAAGTTTTCGGGTGTGCCTCCGCCAATGTTATAAACAGCGTAGGGCGGCAGCGGAAGACCGTCTTCACCAGTGAGTTTTTCCGGAGCACCCTGCATTACGCGATATACCCCTTCTACTATATCGTCTACAAATGTAAAATCCCTCATGCAATTCCCATAATTGAAAATCTGGATCTTCTTTCCGGCAACAAGCTTCTGCGTTGCAGAATAATAGAACATGTCAGGTCTTCCTGCCGGCCCGTATACAGTGAAGAACCGTAGCCCGGTTGAAGGAATATTGTATAGCTTTGAATAACTGTGGGCCAGAAGCTCATTGCTTTTCTTTGTCGCTGCATATAAGGAGACCGGATTATCTACTTTGTCCTCGGTACTGAAGGGCACTTTTTTGTTGCCCCCATACACGGAAGAGGAAGATGCGTAGACAAGGTGCTCGACCGGATTCTGGCGGCAAGCCTCGAGGATATTGTAAAATCCTATGATATTTGACTCGATGTACACATCCGGATGGTCAATAGAATACCGCACACCAGCCTGTGCAGCCAAATTCACCACGACTGAAGGTTTGTATTCTTCAAAGACCTTATCAAGAAGCCCTTTATCCGCAATCGAGCCTTTTACGAAAACATGACGGACCGGAGATGACTCTGCGGCATTTTCAATGAGTCCAAGTCTGTACTCCTTAATCTTAGGATCATAATAATCGTTCATGTTGTCAAGGCTTATAACCATCCCACCTGTCATCTCTTTAAGGAGACGCAAAACGAGGTTAGCGCCAATAAAACCCGGAGATCCAGTGACCAGAATAGTCTTATTGTTAAGATCAACATTTACTTTATTCATCATCAATCTCTCTTAAACAGATCACGTGTGTAGACCTTTTCTTCAACATCACCGAGAACATCTGCATCAAAGCGATTGGCCAGAATAACATCGGATTCTTTCTTGAATCTGTCAAGGTCATTCACAACTTCAGAGTTGAAGAACCTGCTGCCGTCCTCGAGAGTCGGCTCATAGACGATGACCGGGATACCCTTGGCCTTGATTCGCTTCATAACTCCCTGAATAGCGGAAGCTCGGAAGTTGTCAGAGTTGCTCTTCATTGTGAGGCGATAAACGCCGACGGTATTCGGCTTCTTTGCAATAATGCTGTCAGCGATGAAGTCCTTTCTCGTTGTATTGGACTTGACAACAGCCTCAATCATGTTCTGCGGGACATCACGATAATTTGCAAGCAGTTGCTTCGTATCTTTCGGCAGACAATAGCCACCATAGCCGAAGGAAGGATTGTTGTAATGGCCGCCGATGCGCGGATCCATGCAGACGCCCTTGATGATCATTTCAGTGTCCAGCCCCTTGACTTGTGCATAGGTGTCAAGCTCGTTGAAATAAGCTACGCGAACAGCGAGATAAGTGTTGGCGAACAGCTTGACTGCTTCGGCCTCTGTCGGAGGCGCAAGAAGGACCGGGATATCCTGCGGTTCTCTACCGGCACGCTTATCTTCTGTATGTGCGCCTTCAAGGAGAAGATCTGCAAAGAGCTGAGCCTCTTTCATCTGGTCTTTATATGCTCCGACTACAATGCGGGAAGGAAACAGATTGTCATAGAGAGCTTTTGACTCGCGCAGGAATTCGGGGCTGAAAATAATATTGTCTATGCCGTATTTCTTGCGGACGGATTCGGTGTATCCGACCGGAATTGTGGACTTGATGACCATGAGGACATCTGGATTGTATTTGAGTGTGCACTCGATTGCATCTTCGACTGCGGATGTATCAAAGAAATGACCAACATCGTCGTAGTTGGTCGGAGTAGCGATGATTACCAGATCAGCAGAGCTATATGCGGCCTGCTTATCAACTGTGGTGTAGAGGTTCAGTTTGCGTTCACCGGCATTTGCCTCTCTGAAAAAGCGCTCAATCTCATCATCCTGAATCGGGCTGATGAACTTGTTCAGCTTTTCTGCCTTGGCCGGTGTGGTCGTAATTGCTGTTACTTCATGATTCTGTGCGAGGAGAACTGCCAATGAGAGACCGACATATCCAACGCCTGCTACTGTGATTTTCATTATAACCTCCAAAATGTATATATTTTTATTTATCTAAATGAAATCAATCCCTGCGGAACAGATCTCTTGTATAAACTTTTTCTTTGACGTCATCGAGTACTGGATCGTAGCGGTTAGCTATTATGCAGCCGCACTGTTTTTTGAATTTCTTCAGATCATTTACGATGAGGCTGCCGAAGAAAGTCGTTCCGTCTTCGAGGGTCGGCTCATATATTATGACTTTTGCGCCTTTCCCTTTGATCCTTTTCATAACGCCCTGAATGGAGGATTGTCTGAAGTTATCCGAGTTGGACTTCATTGTCAGTCTGTAAATGCCGACAACCACTGAGCGTTGCTTTGCCTCTTTAGCTGAAGAATAACCCTCACTGTTGACGTACGTTCCTGCAATCTCAAGAACTCTGTCTGCGATGAAATCCTTCCGCGTGCGGTTGGATTCAACGATTGCCTGGATGAGGTTCTCGGGGACATCGCGATAGTTAGCTAGTAGCTGCTTCGTATCTTTCGGGAGACAGTAACCGCCGTATCCGAATGACGGATTATTATAATAGTCACCGACTCTGGGATCAAGGCATACGCCCTTAATAATAGAAGCGGTGCTGAGGCCTTTGACTTCAGCGTAAGTGTCAAGCTCATTGAAGTAAGAAACTCTGAGGGCGAGATATGTGTTGACAAATAGCTTTGTGGCCTCTGCTTCGGTGCATCCCATAAAGAGAGTTTCAATCGGGTCTTTTAATGCTCCTTTTTTGAGCATTTCTGCAAATTTATGTGCCGCGTCCACATTTGATTCTTCACACCCAACGATGATTCGGCTGGGATAGAGGTTGTCGTAAAGCGCTTTCGATTCTCTGAGGAATTCGGGAGAGAAGATGATGTTGTCGGCATTATACTTCTCGCGAACGCTTGCAGTAAAACCGACCGGGATTGTTGATTTTATGACAATCGTCGGCTTTTTCTCTCTGTCTGATGTTGTGTCAAGGACCAGCTGAATGACAGATTCCACAGCGGAACAGTCAAAATAGTTCGTATGCGGATCGTAATTGGTGGGGGCGGCAATGACGACGAAGTCTGCATCGGCATATGCTGTCTTTCCATCTGTTGTGGCCTTAAGGTTAAGTTGGCGACTCCCTGCTTTAGCGTCCGCCAGATATTTTTCAATGTACTCATCCTGAATGGGTGATACGTAGTTATTGATTTTTTCTACCTTTTCGGGAATGATATCAACCGCGGTGACATTATTATGCTGGGCAAGAAGAACAGCTAGAGAAAGTCCGACGTACCCGGTTCCGGCGATTGCGACGTTATATTCTTTGTCAGAGGTAGCAGCAGAACCGTTATCTACTGCGGCTGATTGACTCTCTTCAATGAACATGTCAGTCGGATCGAAACCAAGAACACCCGCTAAAGCCTGCAGCTGATCGATCGAGGGAGTATACTGTCTGCTTTCAAGGTTAGAGAGAACCGAGCGGTTAATTCCGGAGAGTTTTGAAAGCTGAGATTGAGTAAGGCTCATTGTTTTTCGTCGCTTAATAACGGTATCGGCAAGGAGCGTCATAGACAACTTTTTCATGTAATTGGAAAACCTCCTGTTGGTAGTTGCATAATTAACTTGAAAACGATTGGAAATGTTGCTATTGGCAACATTGTGGGCAGACCTTAAATGGGCTATAAACGTCAATAATAATAACATGACGCTGTAATGAGGTCAATAAGTTGTGCTAAGTTTATTTGTTATGGTTTAAGAATTAGGTTGCGCAATTTGTGTTGCTAAAAACGACGCACTTTTTATTGCTTATAATGGTAAAGGTGTCAAGCGGAGTGAGAAACGAAAACGGAACGCATAGGTGCATTCTGCCTTTAACGCAAAACAGGATGTAATATGGTACAATGAACGCAGGTTAACGTAAACTGTTGGAGGTGAAGTAACCATGACGATCTTACCTGATCAATCAATATGCATAGGAAAAGACGGCACACTCAATGAAAACGGAGATCATATTTACAACAGCAGTCACTTTAAAGCTGTATTCGACGGCGCCACACCCAAAGGAAAGCGTCTCTGGGATGGACTGTCGGGAGATATATACGCTTCGCGAGTCCTATGTGAAGTGATGAATGACGTTTATCCTGATGTCTGTGCGCAATCTCTTATCACTCTCTTAAATGATGTGATCAAAAAATGCTATGCGATGAACGGTGTATCATTTGAGGATCTGCCCCCGGAAGAGCGACTCCAGGTCAGCGCTATTATTTACAGCAGACAGAGGCGAGAAGTGTGGAGCTTTGGAGACTGCAGTGTGAAGATTAACGATACTCTGTATAAGCATACCCGCGCAGGAGATAAACTGCTTTCTGATTTGCGTGCCTTTTTCATAGAATTACATATGATAGAGAATGATGGTATAATCGGTGAAGACCCGGGCAGAACAGCGATTCTTCCTATATTAAAGGAATTTCCGCGTATGGCGAATCATCCGGGTGAATTCGGGTATGATGTGATTAACGGCGGCGACATTTGCCTGGACAATGTAATCATTTATCCCGTTAAAGCCGGTGACCGAATTATTCTGGCTTCTGATGGATATCCTGATCTTTTTGATTCTCTTGAAGAAACAGAAAAGAATCTGTTCAAGTTGCTGGATAAGGATCCCTATTGTATTAATGAGCTGCGTGGGACGAAGGGAATGAGAATGGGAAATCAGAGTTTTGATGACAGAAGCTATATCAGCTTTTATGTATAAATGACCGCTTGCATAAGCCTTAATAATGGCAATTACGAATAGATATGTTTGCAGAGACCGGCGGCGCTGAATTCGCAAATATCAGCATGAAACTGCCTGGGTTTGTGTGAATATTGCTAGTATATAATACTACTGACAAAAATACTACAATATGACAAAATGATTAATTTGTTTCAAAATTTTTTAAAAAAGTATTGGATTTTTGGATTTAAGGGTGTATACTAGTCACGAATCAAGATATCTGTATTATTTTTATTACAAGAATACAGATTGGTTGTTCCATATGATATTAATCTCAGGCATATTTGTTACACTGAGCTTAATATGTTTAAGAAAATTTCTTGAGGGTTAGGAGGCATAACACAAATGAAAATCAAGAAACTTCTCGTAGGTATCGTTGCAAGTGTACTCGTTGTTGCTTCTGTTGCAACGACAGCGTTCGCGGCTAACAGCCCGTCAACGGACAATGTTCCGACACCGAAGCCGGCTGCAACATCCAGCTCATCCGGTTCATCCAGCTCATCCGGCTCATCCAGTTCTTCTGCAGGAACAGCAAAATCGGCAATAAATGCGGCCGTTCTTGCATCCAACATCACCGGAGATGTTATTAAGTACGATGGCGTAGACATTGACCCGTCAAGTCCGGCGACTCTTAAACAGCTTTCAGATGCTACCATTGCTAGCGCAAAGGCTCTTGGTACAGGTGGTATCCTTAAGGCTGTTGACTGTGAAGATTCCGCAAACCCGAACGGCAAGGGCACACTCTATCAGAATACAATTACTGTCAGATTCAAGAGCAGCGTATTCAAAGCAGGCATGAAGATCACTGTTCTGCATCAGCCGGACGGTTCCAGTGATTGGGAAAAGATCACACCGGATTCCATAGCCGATGGTGAGTGCGTTGTAACTTTCACAAGCCTTTCACCGGTAGTCTTCACAGCAGAAGGCGTTTCCGATAAGACAGGCGAGACAGCTCCGATTCTTCCGATCATTGCGGCTATCTGCCTCGCAGGTGCTGTATTCTTCGGTGCAAAATACAGATTTGCTAAATAATCATTACTTGTAATTTCATGTGGTATATAAACAGCCGGGCAGGAAACTGTCCGGCTGTTTATTATATAATGGCAGGGTTTTTGAAATATTTTTAAGGGACCGACGCATTCGGAGAAGAAAATACGGCAGCCCCTGTAAAATCCGCACTTGACATATTTAAGAATCTTAAAGATAATGAATGAGTACGCTTATCCGGGATGCCCCACACAGGATAAGTACTAAAATAAGGTCACGACACGGAGGAATCTGACTTTAATTAGCGCCAGGACCATAATTGGTCGACGAGGTCAGCAGTTATCGAAAGACTCGGCGGATGCTGCTGCGGCCCGGGGCGGGTCGAAAGAGATCATGTAAAAAGCAGAATCAAAACTGTAACAGAGCATATCTTTTAGCCCACAGGATTTAAGGCATCGTAAATTCTAATAAATATCAGGGAGTTAATTCTTATGGGAAAATACTTCGGAACTGACGGTTTCCGCGGCGAAGCAAATGTTAATCTGACTTATGAACACGCCATCAAGATTGGCCGCTTCCTCGGCTGGTACTATGGAGAAAGACTCGATAAAAAGGCTAAGATCGTCATCGGAAAGGACACAAGACGTTCGTCCTACATGTTTGAGTACGCGCTCTGCACAGGCCTTATGGCCTCCGGTGCTGACGCCTATATCATGCATGTCACAACAACTCCTTCTGTCGCCTATATCACCAGAGTAGATGATTTTGACTGCGGCATTATGATTTCCGCTTCTCACAATCCGTACTATGACAACGGAATCAAACTGCTGAACGGCAACGGTGAGAAGATGGACGAGGAGACGATCCTCAAAGTCGAAGATTACATCGACGGAACTCTTGAAATCCCGCTCGCGACACGCAAAGTCGGCAGGACTGTCGACTACGCGGCAGGCCGCAATCGCTACATCGGCTATCTTATTTCCATGTCCAAGTACAGCTTCAAGAATGTCAAGGTGGGTCTTGATGTTGCGAATGGCGCTGCATGGTCTATCGCCAAGAGCGTCTTCGATGCTCTCGGAGCAAAGACGTATGTGATGAACGATGAGCCGGACGGCTATAACATTAATACGGATTGCGGAAGTACGCATATTGAACATTTGCAGAAATTCGTAGTCGAGAAGGGCCTTGACGTCGGATTCGCGTATGACGGCGACGCTGACAGATGCCTCTGCGTGGATGAGAAGGGCAACGTGGTAACGGGCGACCATATCCTCTACATCTACGGTCTCTATATGAAGGAGAGAGGAAAGCTGCTCAATAATAAGGTCGTAACGACTGTTATGTCCAACTTCGGCCTTTACAAGGCACTCGACAAGGTCGGCATCGAATATGAGAAGACCAAAGTCGGTGACAAGTATGTGTATGAGAATATGGTCAAGTACGGTCACCGCATCGGCGGCGAGCAGAGCGGCCATATCATTTTCACCAAGTACGCTACGACAGGAGACGGTATCCTGACATCGATTAAGCTCATGGAAGTAATGCTGGCTAAGGAGCAGAAGATGAGCAAGCTGGCAGCCCCGGTCGTCTTTTATCCGCAGGTCTTAAAGAACGTGCGCGTAAAGAGCAAGCCGGACGCGCAGAATGATTCGGATGTTCAGGCTGCAGTAGAGAAGGTCGCTACTGAACTCGGCGACAACGGCCGCATCCTTGTCAGAGAGAGCGGCACAGAACCGGTCATCCGCGTTATGGTCGAGGCCGGCAGCAATGATATTTGCGAAAAATATGTGGATTCAGTTATTGACGTGATCCGCGCGAAGGGTCATATGGAGGTATAAGATGAGAGTAGTTATTCAGGAAAATTATGATAAGATGAGCAA
>OCTX011670315.1_pt1 | contig 26412 bp, 26 predicted proteins | sample 1539691 | NCBI WGS metagenome assembly OCTX01 (sample SAMN02144231, study PRJEB22623) | gut metagenome | biome: sheep rumen | host: Ovis aries | place: New Zealand
TTGCTGACATTCCTTTCTTCATGTATCGTATATGTACCATCTTCGGTTAGGCATGCCTCAGGTTTCCACGGAAGTTTTCATCTGCGCCATAATATCTATTTGAATAATAATCCTCTAATATTTGTCGGTTTAGCAAATACAAGCCAAATAATGATATGAAAATAATACCACTAACAAATAGATATGCAAATAAATATATATATTTATCGAAATAATGTATTAGCAATCCGTTTATTACTACAAATACGATAATCTCAATTATCCAGATTATACTTTTAACTTTTGTTGTCTTCTTGTTACAAAAATCTTTGTTCTTCTTTTGCCCATTTTTTAATTCTTCTAAATATACCCAACAATCATGGTGGGAAACAAAATATCTATCTGGGTCACAATACAATTCGTCACCTTCATTTAATGCTGAACTAAGTTCATCCAAATTAGCTGTATATCTATTAAAATACATAACTTTGTTGTTGTTAATTATTATAATCCCCTATTAAACCTTTGTATTATTAAAGGTTGATGTAAAGATATTTAAATGCTAAAATAATTTTATATTAGATTTTTTGTTCCAAATTGGTATTAACATTATTATTTGTGGGATAAATTTCAAATACTTACAAAATATATGCCAAGAAATGAGTGCAAATTTATTTTTTTCAATTATGTTTCATTAAGATGTTGTTTGTTCGTATGATTTGTTTGCAAAAATAGATATATTATTGCAATATTGAACGAAAATAATCATTCTTTTTTACTCTTTTACTTTCTTTTTTGTACATTTGTAGGCATAAATGGACTTTAAAACCTATTTATCTTATGAAACGAAACCAGAATAAGTCGTTTTTGCCCGTTGTGGCTGCCTCGTTGATGGTAACCAATGCCATGGCGCAAACAGATAAGCGTCCTAATATTCTGTATATCATGAGCGACGACCATGCTTATCAAGCGATTTCCGCCTACGGAAGTGATGTTTCTCGATATGCTCCAACGCCCAATATCGACCGAATTGCCCGTGAAGGCATGCGGTTTGACCGTTCGTTTGTAGAAAACTCGTTGTCGTCTCCTTCACGTGCTTGTTTGATTACAGGACTCTATAGTCATCAGAATGGTCAACAACAGTTGTTGGAGGGAATCGATTCCACACGTACATTCTTTTCGGAGTTGCTTCAACGGGTGGGTTATCAGACAGCCATGATGGGGAAATGGCACTTGTTGTGTCGCCCTAAAGGTTTCGACCGTTATCATGTGCTCAACGACCAAGGCACTTATTTCAATCCCGTGTTTATGAGTGAAACATCGGGTGGTAAATATATTCGTGAAGAAGGCTATGCTACCGACCTCATTACCGACCATGCTATTGATTTTTTGGAACATCGAGATACCTCACGCCCATTTTGTTTGATGGTTCATCACAAGGCTCCTCATCGTAGTTGGTTTCCCGACGTGAAGCATTTGGGAATGTACGACAATGTAGATTTCCCATTGCCAGAAACGCTATGGGATGATTATAGCACACGAGGTTCTGCCGCTCATACGCAGAAGATGCAGATAGACCGTGACATGGAGTTGGCACTTGACTTGAAAGTAGACTCCCTCGGTAGACCTGTTGACCGGTTCAATTCCACCATTGCCGAATATGGTCGATTGAATCCCGAACAACGAGCTGCCTACGAAAAGTATTTTGGTGCACGATATGAACGTTTTCAACATGATAGTCTGAAAGGAAAGGAACTTGTCGTATGGAAATACCAAACCTACTTACGTGATTATCTGTCTGTCATTCATAGTGTTGACGAGAATGTTGGGCGTTTGTTGAAATACCTTGATGAACATGGTTTGGCGGAAAACACCATTGTCGTTTACGCTTCTGACCAAGGATTTTACATGGGCGAGCATGGGTGGTTTGACAAGCGATTCATGTATGAGGAAAGTATGCGAACGCCTCTTGTCATTCGTTATCCACGTGAGATACGGGCAGGAAGTGTCTCTTCGGAAATGGTACAAAACATTGACTATGCCCCCACATTCCTCGAATATGCTGGCGTGAAGCAACCCAAGGAAATGACAGGACGTTCATTGCGTAAACTCTTCAAACATACCGCAAACAATTCCAAGAAAATCCATTGGCGCAAGAGTCTTTATTATCATTATTACGATTATCCTGCATGGCACTTAACTCGTAAGCATGATGGCGTGCGCACGGATAGATACAAACTCATTCATTTTTACGGCAAGGGTGGCGCACGTGCCTTAACGGAGAATCGTTATCAACAACAAGAGGGCACTCGCGAGTACAACTCTTATCGTTGGATGGCGCAATCGGGTTATATCACCGATGATCCCGACATTGATTACTACGAACTCTACGATTTGCAAGAAGACCCGAATGAGTTGAATAATATCTACGGCAAACCTGGTACCGAGCGTATCACCAAACGATTAAAGCGTCTATTGAAACGCTATCGTAAGGAGTTGGCTGTCAAAGAATGAGGAATGCTATTTGTTGAATTCCTGTTGCTTAATAAGCCTACGAAGTTTTTCGATAGCTTTCGGTGCTTTCGTGCGAGATGTAGAGAGCCTTTCCGCAAAATCTTCATCTGACATGTCGGAGTTAAAATCATCTACCAGTTCTTGAGGATGATTCGAGTCAGTTGTCAAAACCAACTTCTTCCTTTTCATCAGAAAGCGAAGTGAAACGATAGCCTTGTCATACTTTGACTTTACCGCTATCAGCTGTTGCATATAAGCAAGACCAGGGTCTCCAATGTGTAATTCGTTGAGCATGGCAATCATGTAGAGCACCTTGGTGTCAGGTGTAGACATGTCGAACGATTCTGCCAGTATACCATTCACGGCATCTGCTTCCTCGTATCGTTTTAGCTTTGCCAAACAACGTGATTTGATGTATAGTGCTTCTTGACATTGATGCAATCCCAACACACTATCCACGTAAGACAAAGCTTGTTCGTATTCTCCTGCATAGAGACTTAGCAATGCTACAAGGAACTTGGGTGCCCAATGGTCGGTTTGCATCAATTCTGTAGGAATCTCATGGATGCAACCATATAGTTCCTCATCATCTATCACTGTATCAAGGAATCGCTTTGTTTGTTGCATTGCTTCCTTGATGTCTCCGTCTAATGCCTTTTTCTGAACTAAAAGCAGATATTGCTTGGCGGCATTGTCATAATCATGTTGATTCAATGACTCATAGACAGCCTTTCCACTCTCGATTTCATTATGAATCATTCTTTCGTCATTGTATCCAATAGCATACGAAAGCACTTCCCTGCTTGTACGTGCATATTGGGGGATGATACAACGAGATAGAAACAAGCCTTTGAGCGAGCGAACGCGACTCAATGCTACATAGAGTTGACCAGCTGCAAACATTCCCTTGCTCAAGTCAAGATACATCTTGTCGAATGTCATACCTTGACTTTTATGTACCGTGATGGCCCATGCTAACCTTAGTGGATATTGGGTGAAAGTACCCATGAGTTCCTTCTTCATCTTACGTTCCTCTTTGTCATACTCATAACTGTATGACTCCCAAGAACAACAAGGTACATCGTATGTTTCGCCATTATCCAAAGTCACTTGTATCTCGTCTTGGCTTAATTTTGATACCGTGCCGATGGTTCCATTTGCCCAACGCTTTTGTATATCATTGCGAGTAAGCATCACCTGAGCACCAACTTTCAACTTTAAGTTCATATCTACGGGGAAACGTCTTTCGTCAAACTTTCCTGTCACCGTTCCTTCGTAGGTATATTCTTCCGTTTCTAACTCTGTGAGTCTTTGTTGATTAATGTTTTCAGCAGTCTTATTGAGCGAAGCCAACGTAATCACCATGCCATCCTCTTTTGTTGGTTGGCAGACACGCTCGTTTAGTTGCATGAGATTGATTGGCGTAGCACGGTTCATCCTCACATTTTCCAAGATACGAAGGAAATCCTTGTCTTCCTGTCGATACACCTTCTGGAACTCTATCTTCACAAGTCGCATCCGCTTGATGGCATCGGCTTTGTAGAAAAAGAAATCGTTTGTGTGGTAGAGGTCGTGCATCAATTCACGCTCTGCGCCATGATTCACTACTGACGGCAATTGGAACATGTCACCGACAAAGACTACTTGCTTGCCACCGAAAGGAAGGGTAGAGCGAAGCGTTTTACGCATGGTGTAGTCGATGGCATCAATGATGTCGCAACGCACCATAGACACCTCATCTATAATAATGGTGTCTGTGTGAATCAACGTCATTTTTCTTGCCTCACTCATCTTGCCTATTGTTCCAGGTGTGCAAACATCCATTGGCAATCCGAAGAATGAATGAATGGTATCGCCACCAGCAATGATAGCAGCTACACCCGTTGGAGCCAAGGTGATAAACTGCTTGTCCACCATCTTTTGCACATTGCGTAAAAAGGTCGTCTTACCTGTTCCTGCCTTACCAGTGAGGAAGAAACTACTGTTGGTATTGGCTATCAACTCGTAAGCCATCACCTGCTGCTTGTTCTCTTTGTCGATTGTGTTCTCCATAGTTATTGCTGTTCTATTTTTGGAAGTATTTGGGTTAAACGAATATTGAAATCGGGGTCAAGGAAACTTTTGTAGCATCCGTTGATCAATTCAGATGCTTTTGTTGCAACCTGTTCAACTGACATGTAAATACGCTGAGTTTTCATCACGCCAGTTAGATAATCTTTCACCATCTGCTCTGACTCTTGGCGGATAAACACTTCGTTGCGAAACACTTTGTCGTAGTCGCGTTTTTGAATCAATTCCATCTTCTGACCATTGAAGGCATAGAGTTCGATGCTGTCGATGTAGGTGCAGTTATGGTATGCCCCTACATATTCAACGATGGCGATACGATCACAAAAACGAATGCCTTTATAATACCGATGCCCAGCCATGCTCTCATATTCGTCAAAGATAAACATCAATTGCCCCTCATTCCATATCGGAACTTGAATACGTGGATTGCCAAATGTCGGAAGGATGCTGTCAAACAGGTTCTTGTTGATTGCTTTTGTTAAAGTTGCCATAGTCTTGTAGTTTTTTATGGTTAATGAATACGTTAAATTACCGAATGGTCGTAAGCAACTTACGCAAGTTGCTTACGTTGAGTTTCCTCTATCATGTTGCGAGAGAAAGCAAGTATCTCTTGTTCGCTGACATGTTCACCTTGTGCTTTTAGCTGTCCTGCTAAGAAGTCTTTTAGCATCAAGATACTTTGTTGCTTGGCAAAGTATTCGGAGAAGTCCACCCAATTAGCACCTCCCCAAAACTTTTGAGCGATGATATTTGCCTTTGGGCCATTCCAGCAAAACAAGGTAATGCCGTTGAGAAATGTTCTTGCATAGCCTTGACCAATGTCGTAATACACGACAAGACGATTTGAAAGGCGAATTGCCTTAAAATACGTATTGCCTGCCGCACTGGTGTAACCAAGCGTAAGATAAACGTTCTTGGCGGCATTGTAGGTTAATGACTCGCCCGAGAGGGCAGGAAGACTTTTTGAGGCAATGAGTTGAAGCGATTTGTTCATCATAGCTTTCTTCGTTTTTTGTGGTTTGACTTTTAGTTTCTATTTCTCTTATTAAAAACAACTCTATCGGAATTGCTTTGCAAAAATACAATTCTTTTTGTTGTTTTTCAAATCCTTTGATAAGAACATTGGTTCCTATTTATTTGGAACCATTTGTTTGATGAGAACCAATGCCTTTTTATATCAAGAGCATAGTTGATATTGTTGTAATTGTTTTAGACTTCGGCTTGCGCAGTTAAGTTGCATTTGTTTTGCAAACCTGTTATCACTTTTGCCGACCAGACGATGTGCTGACTGAGCTTGACGCTTTTCAACTATGTGGCGGAGGATTCGCTTTTGGCAACTATAGGACTTCATGCCATTGCGCCCATGTAAGTTGAGAAGAATGCCGTCAAAGAGTTCGTCCTCTAAAATCTGAGTCAAACGGTCGCATGATTCTTTAATGGCAGCCTTTTTGTATTTGACACCTTTAGCCAAAAGAGCCCAACTTTTTGCAATCTTTCTACGAGCGTTAGCTTCAGCTTGAATGCGCTTTTGGTTTGCTTTCTGCATCATCTTCTTGTTTGCTTTTCCTGAATTGTTCATTTCGTTTTGTGTGTTCTTGTTTTTCATTGTTTTCGATTTTAATCCTACCAACAGTTTGCAGCATCAATCATCGTGGTAGTGTCGATGGCTTGACGCTGCAAAGATATACACTTTTCTTCGTGAAATAAAGAATTGTTATTAGAACATTGGTTCCGTTGTATTTGGAACCATTTGCTTATAAGAATTATGCCTCAGATGATAAGCTATTCGTATAGTTTTGCTAAATCTTCAACTCGCTGCTTGAATATATCTCTCACCTCATTAGGTGACACGATATCAAGTCCTGCCCCCATCTGCAGAATACTACCAATAAACTCATTGTTCACTTCTGCATGTCCGATGAGATTCCACCTACCATTATACTCTTTCTGATAGTGAGGGTGGAAAGTCAGAGTTTCTTGTTCTCATCCAAACGGCTTGTTGTCTATTTCTAGCACTTGCTTGTTAACAATCGCCATATAAAGCATAGGAAGATACTCTATATTGGTAAAAATCCTGCCGAGACTGGCGCTAATTACCTGCTGTTCCTTCTGCTTTCTGGCTTTCATGTCTAATAAGTTCGGACAATCCTTGAAGAAGTACTCCAACCAAGATTTCAGGAAAAAAACTGCTGAATCTTGACAAAATTTCCAATATTGACGCAGATTGTTAATAACCTTGGCAATTCTCATGTTCGCCTAGGGGTCAATGTCTTTACCAGTATATAGAAAACGTTTATTCCGGTTATTGCTTTCTTCTTCAAAAACAACCTTCTCCAACTTTTACAATTATGGCACTCCTGATATCTCTAAAGGCCTTTTTTTACTCTCCGTAGTTGTCACAATTAGAAACATTGAAAGTAAGCTCCTTAAAAGATTTAAGACCAAGATAATCAGCCATGATGTCTACATAAGTAACCCACTTGCGACTTATAAATCGTTTGTCGGTTACTTGTGCAAATTGAGCATAATAGCTATCACCATCAAATAGATTTTGGCGTGACATAAGCCTATTCTATCATTTCAGGATTTAACCAGGATTCTTCTGGCTTAGCAATTAATCTTGCATCTTGATAAACTTCATCCAGCCCCAGTATAGTCTCAGGGGTATATAATTTTTCATTAGTGTGAGGAGTTAATACTAATGCAAAATCAGGATGAGATGTATATGATGTCTCTAAATAAATAGGCATCAATAACTGAATCCTTTTGGCTGATGGGTAATACATCGGAACTATAAACTTGTAGTTTCGTTGTGCAATCTTTTTTGCAAAATTAATAGCGTTGTCTAACTTTAAGCCCAAGTCATCTGCAGTCAATTCTTGGTATTTTTCTGGAAATCTTTCTTTTCTCTCTTCAATAATATGTTCATATTTCTCCATGTCTTGGTCTATTTCCCAGTCGCCATGGAAAATAATTTCGTTTATGTCTTTAAAAAATGTAGGAGGCATTGGCTCCTTAGAGGAGTCAAAGCCTCTCTTCCTTAAATTCATTTTGGAAGGAGATATTTCAAGATCTGCAATATAATATTTATTTGATATAACAAGAAGAGTACCAACTATTATCAAGTCATGACCGAACTTGTCAATCAGATTTGTATTAAATAATACTTTGTCATTTCTTTCATTAAAAATAATTGTATCATGATTACCTAATACCTCCTGTTCATAAAAAAGTCGATCCAATTCGAACTCTAAGTAGGACTTTAGAATTGGATTTTTGAATTTTTCTTCTTTTTTACGCTTATATTCCCATGGTTCTGGAATAGTCTTCTTTTTAAGACTTTCCATGAAGACATTACAATCATCGATAGAGTCGAAAATCATGCGTCCTACATAAAACTGCTCTCTTAACTTTTGAGCAGACTTAAAATCTTTTTCTGTACCCCAGCTTATGCCTTCAAATCGCCCACGCAGTCCTTTTGTAAACCAACCCACTATCAGTCCTCCCTCTATGGTGGAAATGTTAGTGCCAAATTTTATAAATTTTGCCGTTTCTGAAGTAACGGGTGTTCCATCTGGGAATACGGTATGCCCTGCACCATTGTAGTATTCAATATCTGAGGTGATAAATTCTCCAATAGTACTCTCTGTTATGTCCTTGTCACAAATAGATTTTAGTTTTTCCCAGCATGTGGGAGTTATGAATCCATATTTTCTCAGATTTATAGATTTATTAGTATTCTTTGCTCCCCAAGTAATCCCAACGAATTTGGAACCATTCTTTGTAAAATGCCCATAGACATCATTACCTTTATTATCCTGCCACGGTAATTTGAAGCGAAATCCTAAAGCAGAATCTTTCTCTGAAACATTTCCATTGTTATCTATGTATTCTATTTCAAAATCATCTGATTCTATGAATGTGTTAATCTCATCTAACTGTATTTCGCGACCAACTAAACGAGACAACATTGAAATACAATTCTGTCCTTTTTCATTTCGCTTTAGATTTTTCACGAAACCTAATTTCAACAAACCTGTTTTGTCTTCCATAAATATATAGTTTATAAGTTTTTTTCTTCATTACTTGTTTACAATCAGTTCCCTCATACTTACCCCTAAAATGTCCGCTATTTTAGATAGTGTATGCAAATCCGGTTGTGTAGTATTCGTGCACCACTTGCTGATAGTTACAGGATCTTTGCCAAGTTGTTCTGCCAACCACTTGTTTGTTTTCCCTGAATCAGCGAGTACCGCTTTTAGACGATTCAAACTCTCCATACTTTAACTTGTTAAATTCTAGTGCAAATTTACTAAACAAATTAGTAAATAAAGAAATATTTGATGAAAAACATCAGAATTATTTTTTTTTATTAGAAATCGCTATTATTTGCAAACAAGGTAGGCATTTTTACTCATATTGTTGTCTCACTATTTGTTTATAGATTGTGGATGATTTGCAGAAAACGCCTCAAAAGGTAGATGGTGTATACCTTTTCGTTACCAAAACATGCCAATACTGCAATTTTTTGTAATCGATACCTTTGTAACCAAAATTATTTTTTCTGCCATTATTGGCACTTTTTTATCATGGCCATTTCTCTTTACGTCACTTGATTAGATAAAGATAATAATCCCCCAATCGATATTTAATATGCTTTTGTTCGTTCCCTTTTGTATGGTTGTTCACGAACTTATTGTTTCTGATGCTTAAACGTATCGTTAACTCTAGCTAAATGTATCATTTGCGAAGCAGAAATCAATACTATGTTTCTACGGTGAAGGAAGTGAAGGTAAGTATTGCGACTCTCCTTAAATCATTTACCCCCGACCTAAACATTTTCCTTATACACAAGTTGGTATTTCTTCCTTCACTTCCTTCATTTCCTCGTTCAGAAGAACAGCTCTGACTCTTCCAAACGGTTCCGTTCTTCGTGGAACCGATTTATAGGTAAAAGTATGCTCTCAAAGCCTACTTTAGAAAAAATAACCTTATCATTCATTATTGACATCCAGTTAAATATACTACAAAAATACACATTATTATATTAAAATGAAGTGATTAAAACAAAAAGAGAGCGAAAATATAACAATTCAATCGATTTTTCATTATTGTTTAGAATAAAATGCGTATTTTTGCATCATAAAAATCATCATTAATGGCAACGATACAAATAAAGAATGTAGGTCCACTTAAGGATACAGGGAAGATACAACTAAACAAATTATTGCTTATTATTGGTAAGCAAAGTTCTGGTAAAAGTACTTTTATGAAGATACTTTGCCATTGTCGTTGGATTGAAAAAACACTAATGGTTGATGATGATAATAGCGCTAAAGATTATGGCAAAGATAAAAGGTTTTTGGAAAGTTTGATGACCTTTCATCGATTTAATTTGGATTTCTTTTCATCAGAGAGTTATATTAATTATGATGGTGATTATATCTCCATAGTACAGAATGGTGATATAACAGATGCAATGATTACCCGAAAGGATAGTTTTGAGGATAGAAGATACAACACAAAACTATGCTTTATCCCTTCTGAAAGAAATCTGATTTCTGCCGTTAAGAATCTGGATAAAACTTATAAAGCCACCGAACTGGATGTGTTACTGAATTATTTGTTAGAGTGGGATGAAGTAAAAGATTTCTATGGAATCAAGAACCCTTTAGAACTTTCAGTTGCTCGAAATATTCAGTACTATAATGATGGAGGAGCCGATCTTATCTATCTGTGTCAGAATGGGAAGAAACTTCCTGTATTCTATGCATCAAGTGGTGTACAGTCAGCTATGCCTATTGAGGTGATGATTGATAGATATAGTGCCGTTGTTGGAAATCGCGCCAGTATCAGTAAACATGATTGGAGACACATCTTTGATGAAATGAAGGAGAATAATATTGACCAAAAATCTATTACTAATAAGGCAAGCAAGGCTTATTACCAGTCTGTTCAGTTCTTCATTGAAGAACCAGAGCAAAATCTTTATCCAATGTCCCAAAAAGATTTGTTATTAAATATTGTCAAGCATTTGATGGCAGCTAATAATAATCCTAAAGGCAATTTCAATAGTAGCGTTACGATTACTACTCATAGTCCATACATATTATCTGTTCTGAACGAATTGATGGCTGAAGCAAAATTATGGGACTATCATAATAGTGGTCATTTTACAGATGGAGTAGATGATTTTGTGAACTATGATTGTTTAATGTCATTAGAAGACTTTTCGGCTTACTACATTAACGATAGCGGAACATTAGAAAATCTGATAGACTCAGAACTATCCCTAATTAGTGGTTTACAACTGGATAAAGTATCTGATTGGGTAGAAGAACGTATCGCAAAGGTAAACGAATTTATCTATGGCTGAAAACACGTATTTTTCTCTTAAAGAATCTGGTTTTGAACCACAACAAGAATTGTTGGTTCGCAAAGTTCTTGCTACGAAAGAGAATGGCAAGTGCTACCGTCTCAGTATTCGTGATAACAAAAAGTCGTCTCTGTTTCAGATAGACGGGAATATTGTCACTCATGGAAAACGTTGTGACAAACTTGTGCTTGTTGAGAATAAGAAGGATGATTGGGCGGAAGTCTTTGTTGAATTAAAAGGTGTTGATATAGCCAGCGCTATTGAGCAGTTGACGTCATGCTTGGAGAATCCAATTTTCAAGCACGTAACAAACAAAGAACTTCGAGCAAGAATAATTGCGCAGTCATTTCCTTCAAACAAGTCAAATCCTATTATGGAAAAGGCAAAAATTGAATTTAGACAAAAATACCATTGCGATCTTCGGGGTATGAAGAATGGTCAGGAGGATTCAATATAGCATATATTGCTCCATCTGTTTTTTCAAAATCTCAATAACCTGCATTCTTAATGATAGGGGGCTTATTACTTCAAGATAATTGCCATAAAGAAGAATTCTACCTCGCAATTCGCGATTGGGTTCTATTGTCAACATGACTTCACCATACAATTGACCATCATGCTCCCCAAAAGGAAGCGTTTCTTTTTGGCTATGATGCAGGGGCTTGGTGAGTAGTAAACCATGCTGATATTCCGTCTTTGTGCGAATGATGACTTCTTCAACTTTGGCTCCTTTCTCATGTGTTACACCTATTATATTCTTAAAGAACTGCTGATAATAGCCTTTGGGTGCAGGAATGTATTCTGCATCTTTCAGCGTAATAACTTCACCAACGATTCTATCTAATGGTACATTGTATGCGTGAAAAGGTTCGCGGTCAGCTTCTCCAAAAACAAACCATCGACCATTGTATTCTTTCAAGAACTGAGGATGAAAGGTAATAGTGAATGGTTCCTGTCCAAATCGCTGATAATTGAATCTCAGAACTTGCTTGTTGGTAATGGCCTTAAAGAACAATGGGAGAAGATGGATGTTAGTAAGGTTTTGCTCCATGCTTGAACTGATATGCGTGTCACCATTGATAGACTCTCTGTTTGTGTCAAGTAATAGTTGGGTGTTTTCAAAGAACGAAGAGAACCAACTTGCAGGCATAATGCCAGCTGAGGCTTTGCAAAATGACACATAATCTTCTATTGACTTCTGAACAACAGCCTTGCGCTCTTGTTCCAATGGATCGTTGCTTTCACCAATATATCTATAAGCCTTGCCCTTGCTTTGTCCATTATCTTCTATGCAATTAGGACAAACCTTATTCAATGCTTTCAATACTTCAGGAAAAGCTTTCTTCAGTTCACCATAGCCAGGTTCGCTGTTGCACGCTATTCTATGATAATAGTCTTTTGATCTGCCACAATACAAGGCGAGTATATCAGCATAACTGACAAATTCACGCTTCATCAGTTCGTTATATATCAGATTCACGAATTCTGACCTGATACCAAATCCAACAAAGATATTCTTAGTAGGCATTTTGTGATGTTTAGGACTTTGCAAAGATATGAAGAATTAGTTACGTTTGCAAATTATTTCTCCTTTTATTCTTAACCGTGAATTTCATTGTTTTTGCCAAGACCTCCCGTTGCTTTGGCTAAACGGCTTATTATCAGTGTTTTATGTTTTTCAAGACCTCACCTAAGACCTCCCGTAAGACCTCCCATAGACCTCCCGTAAGACCTCCCACTCTGAATAGTGTTTAGTGTAGAGTGTTTAGTGTAGAGTGTTTAGTGTAGAGTGTTTAGTGTTTAGAGGTTACCTTTAATTATCAATCTTCAATTTGAAATAAGTGAGGTCTCACGGGAGGTCTATGGGAGGTCTTAGGTGAGGTCTTGAAATGCTCAATTCTTTGATACTAAGTGAATTAACTTAAAAGACGGGAGGTCTTTGCATAAACTACAAAAACCATTGCTTTTCGGATGGTAAATACCATGTTTGTCTTCACTAAATATCATGTTTGAAGCATAAAAGACTATTTATCTGACTCCAATCAATGTTCACTCAGCAGCCACCACTTCTATTTCTACCAACGCATTTTTGGGAAGTGTTTTCACGGCAACGGCAGAACGAGCAGGGTAGGGCGGGGTGAAAAACTCTGCGTATATGGCGTTCATGTCAGCAAAGTCGTTCATGTCAGCGAGGAAGACGGTGGTCTTGACTACGTTTGACATGGTGAGTCCTGCTTCTTCCAAGATTGCTTGTATGTTGCTCAATGATTGACGAGCCTGTTCCTTAATGCCTCCTTCGGGGAATGCTCCCGTTGTAGGATCGATGGGAAGTTGTCCTGACGTGTAAATTAAATTGCCCACTTGAATGGCTTGGCTATATGGACCAATTGCCTTTGGTGCCTTTTCAGTATTGATTGCTTTCTTACTCATTTGATTAATAATTATTTATTGGTTTTGATTATTTGTTTCGGTTTCTCACCTCTCACTTCTTACCTCTATAGCTTCTGTCCTAATACGTTATAATGCTTTCCGTCTTTTGTTATCACGATGCGACCATCCTTGAGCATTTTCATGGGTGAAAGATGAGGATGCGACGAAGAGATGGAACGAATGGCATCAGTGTTGTCGGGAACGCGGATATACATATCGTAGATACGCACTTCACCGCCTGAATTGTTGTTCAACAATGAGATACTTCTGATGTCTAAGCTATTGTCAGTAAGTCCTGCATTCTCCAATACATCCCAATTGCAATAAGTACCCTTGCTTTGCTTGGCGATGCTGACCGTTTGACTGGTTCCGTCTGCCAATGTATATTCAATCTTGAAGGAGCGACCACCCGTGAAGTGCAAGTTGATGAGCAGTTGCAATACACCCTCTTTGAATTGCCATTTCACGCCTCCGTTGTTGCGTCCCATCACCAATGCACCTTGCGTACAACCGCCAGGAATATTCCCATCACTTTCCGTATAGTTGGGATCAATCTTTGATGGACGAGAGGAATCAGAACCATGAACGAGTGAAACGACATCTTTCAAGTCGGCGGGCAGATTGCCTTCCTCGTCTTGGAAATGATACCAGTCACCAGTAAGAACGATGAATGGCAATACACGTGTAATGGTGCCCGATGCCGTTACGTCTTTCGGACCGCCTGTTACAATCACCTTAAACGTACAATTATTAGTTGGCGTTCCGCTGATGGTAATGATGTTTCCGTTCACTTCGTATGTCAAACCATCCGCAAGGTCAATCACGCTGCATCCCGTAGCTGCCCCTCCCATCTCATATACGATGTCTTCGATGGGTTGACCAGAAACGATTTCCTGAACGGAATTGGCTGTAGTACAAACCAGCGTTGCCTTTTCGGGAATGACGAAATCTGCGGGAACGCCATCCAATTCGAACGCTCCGAAATCGGGCGCTTCATCATTGTAAGGAATATAGATGTCGTCAGCCACGATAAGTTCCAATCCCGCTTTTATAGCTTCGCTCTCAGGCAAATGGCGTTGTGGTGTCAATCCAAGAATGGGAGTTCCCTGGTCCTTGAATACGCTGTTTTCCTTCAATCGTGCAAAGTTGTTCTTAGGCAAAGAACCATCAGCTTCACGAGGAGCCATGAAGTCCTCTACGCTCAATGACAGGAATTCATTCGAATAATCCTTTGTCATTTGCTTTACGCCTTCGCTGTTCTTGCTGCCTTCCTTGTAAGGACTGCAATGGTCGAGCGTGGTCCATGAGTTAAAATCAGTATCTGGAAGCACCGAACCCTCCTTGTCTTCCGACAGGAATTCATGGTTTTGTTTCGTTGCGCCCCATCCGATACAATTCCTGATGGTCATGCCTCCATATTGGAAGATGGTTGGGAAACGATAATTGTATTCATTGCCCCAACCCGTGCAATTGATGACATACATTCCTTCGTAAGCGTTGTTTTGGTCGTAACCCTTATGGAGATTGTCAAACGAAACGCAATTGGTCAATACGTGTGCTCCAAGAGATTGGTCGAATGCCGCACCACCAGACGAACCGCCACCGCCCAACTTAAAGCCATTGCCGTTGCCAATGGGTTCTCCGTCGGGAGTGTATCCTGCATGATATGCCCAACAACTATCAATGACCACGGGATGATACACCATATATAAATCCCAATTGTCGTCGCTATTGTTCCATGCCCTGCAACCATGAAACTCCGTTCCTGGACCAGGAAACAACTTACAAGCAAAACCGTCAGCATCACCACCGTCATCGCTGCCATTGTAAGACCTGCCGTCGTAATTATTATATGAGTCGCAATTAATCACGATATTGCCACGGCAGAATTGATAGTTGGGATTGAATTGCGGTGTTCCGGCAGGTAGGGATTTCGTTTCCTCAATGCTAAAGTCCTTATACATGCCAATCTGCAATCCCGTATCGTTGTTGTCGTGGAAAATACATTGCTCCACGATATTGTACGAACCCTCTATTTTCATGCCGTTGTCTTCAGCATTGCAAATAGTCAATCCCTTGAAGTGCCAATAGTTAGCGAGGTGATTGACGTAAATGCATCGTCCCATCTTGAATTCTTCCATCTTGGTATGATGCATTCCAGAACCATCGATGATGACTTCTTCTCCTGGTACAGCCCACATATAGCATCTCTTTTCGGCAGAAGTAGCCTTTTCGGGAATCTTGATACGTTCGCTAATCACGTATCTGCCACCATGTATCCATATTGTATCACCTGGTTCGCAGATTTCTACGGCCTTGTGTATCGTAAGCAATGGAGAAGATTCCACACCGCTATTCTCGTCATTTCCCGTTGTGCTGACATGGATGGAAGCAGCAGAAATGTTCAATGCCCATCCCAAGAGCATGTAAACAACCATCACCTTTCTCATGCTGAAAGGTATCATGTTTTTGTAAGATTTCATCATTTAAAGTTAGTTGGTAAATATCTGATGCAAAAATAGGTATTTTCTTTCAATGTAGAATGAAAAAGTCAAACATTTTTCCATCTTGTACAATCTTTTTTGTATTTTTGTAGACGTAATTGAGAATCAAGAATCATGATGCAAGATAATCAACAAGAAAAGTTTCCGCTCGTAGACGAAACGGGACGGGTGATAGGCGTGGCTACTCGTGCGGAATGTCACAATGGTTCGAAATGGCTTCATCCCGTGGTACATCTTCACGTATTCAATTCTAAAGGAGAGATGTATCTACAGAAAAGACCCATTTGGAAAGATATTCAACCTGGGAAATGGGATACGGCGGTTGGAGGACATATTGATTATGGTGAAACGCCAGAAAAGGCTCTCGTAAGGGAAGTGTGTGAAGAATTGGGTATCACGGATTTCGTTTCTACGCCTATGGGGATGTACGTGTTTGAAAGTCAACGAGAACGCGAATTGGTGTATGTGCATCGTACGGTGTATGATGGTGAAATTCATCCATCTGCCGAAGAACTGGACGGTGGACGCTTTTGGAGTTTAGACGAGATAAAGGATTCTTTAGGAAAAGGAATCATGACTCCTAATTTTGAAAGTGAATTTAAACGATTCTTTGTTCATTGAGCATTGAAGATTGAATTCACAATTATCAATTCATAATTCACAATTCATAATTCATAATTCATAATTCGGCTTTCGCAACCACTTAAAGCTCCCTCTCCTTGGGAGAGGGCTGGGGAGAGGCCCCCTCATTTATTTATTAAATATTTATCATGAATAAACATTTATTTTTTGCCACATTGCTGGCATTGCTGACATTTACGGGATGTAGTGAAAGCGAGAGTAAGAAAGAGAGTACACCATCGTTTGACGAGGTGTTGACAACCAGGAGAAGTGTGCGTAGTTATGACGCTACAAAGACGATTTCCGAAGAAGAGGTGCGCCAATTGTTGATTGCTACGCAAGAGGCTCCTTCTTGGGCAAACCAACAACCGTCTAAGTACTACGTGGCTATGAGCAAGGAGAAGTTGAATGCTATCAAGGAACTCGTAGGGCGTAATAAGCAAAACATTGCCGATGCTCCAGTTGTTGTCGTTTCCACTTTCGAAAGAGGAAAGTCTGGCTTCTTTGATGGCAACGCAACCAACGAGGTTGGCGAAGGATGGGGAGCATACGACAATGGATTGAGTAATGCTTATTTCATCTTGAAAGCAAGGGCGATGGGTTTTGATACGTTGATTATGGGAATGCGCGATGCTGATGCCTTGCGTGAATTGTTCGACATCCCCAGCAACGAGACCATCATGGCCGTGATATCTTTGGGATATAGGGCATCAGAACCTAATCGTCCAGAACGTAGACCTTTGGAAGAGATAGCCAAGTTTTTCTAAGAGACAACGTTTTCAAGCAAAGTAGTATATTTAACCATGAAATAAAAAAACTCGCAAGCTACTGCCAATCAGTTTCTTGCGAGTTTTTAAAAGTGATCCGTTTGGGGCTCGAACCCAAGACCCCAACATTAAAAGTGTTGTGCTCTACCTGCTGAGCTAACGGATCTCCGGATGCTCTTCCCTTGAAAAGCGGTGCAAAGGTAATATGTTTTTTTGAATTAGACAAATTTATTTATCCTTTTTTTCTTCCAGTTCCGTATTTTTATATTCTTTCGTGACATATCGTTGCCAATATGCCATGAGTAGAGTTGTCAATGGGAGTGCAACAATCAGTCCTATGAAACCGAGCAATGCGCCCCATACGGAAAGTGAAAGAAGTAAGATGGCGGGATTGAGTCCCATCGCTTTTCCCATGATTTTCGGTGTGACAATCATGTCGCATATAATCTGTACGACGATGAATACCAAAACTGCCAATCCAAAGATAATCCAGAAATTCTGTCCTGTGTCGGCAGCCTTGAGCATGGCGAGTAATGCTGTGGGAATCAACGCAAACGTATGTAGATATGGCACGAGGTCGAGAATGCCAATCAAGATACCTAAGCCAATAGCCATCGGGAATCCTATGATGGTAAATCCGATGCAGAAGAGAATGCCCATACATAGAGCTACAAGTCCTTGACCACGAATATAATTGTTTAGTTCCCTCTCTACGTCGCCCATTAGTTCTTTCCAGAAAGGTCTGCTTTTCTTTGGGAAAATCTTAATCCAGTTGTTTGTTAGGTACTCATAGTCGAGTAGAATGAAGAACATATATAATAATGTGATGAAAGATGCGATGATGCTGATAACCACGTTGGCAGTCTCTCCCACGAAAGCGAACAACTTAGGCATGGCAACTTTCAAAGCCTCCGTGAAGTCGTTGCTTTTGAAGAAGTTGTTGACTTGTTCTTGGTTTTCCCTAAACCATTGTTGGATGTATTCGGTCACGTTGTTGGTAGGAGTGTTGCTATTCAGAAACTTAATGGCAACTTCCCCCAACTTTTGGAATTGCCCTATCATGGGCGGGATAATCAACAAAATCACGAAGGCAACGACGGCAATGACGGCAATCATGGTGATGATGATTGACACGACACGCGACCGTACACGCATCTTGTGTTGAACAAACTTCACCATTGGATTCAACAAATATGCCAACAGCCACGCTATGAAAAACGGCAATAACACCCCGCTTAAGATTTTGACGAGATAATACACAATCAAGACAGAGAGGGCGATGCCTCCCCATCTAACCAATTTGTCTAACGTAATCTTACTTTCCATGATTTGCTTCTTCTTTGATGGCTTTTTGATAACAGTCGCGGCATAAAGGTTCGTATTCCATCTTCTCGCCCAATAGTACACGTTTGTCGTTTTGCACCAGTCGATGGCTGAGATAAGCCAATGAACCACATCGCACGCAGATGGCATGAACTTTCGTCACATCATCCGCTATGGCACAAAGGGCAGGCATAGGTCCGAAAGGTACACCTTTAAAGTCCATGTCAAGACCAGCCACGATAACGCGAACGCCACGATTTGCCAACTCGTTGCATACCTCTACTAAACCATTGTCCAAGAATTGTGCCTCGTCGATTCCTACCACGTCAATGTCTGACGAAAGCAAGAGAATGGTTGATGACGTATCTACTGGCGTTGACGGTATTGCCGTTTGGTCGTGACTTACCACGTTTACGTCGGAATATCGCGTATCGATGGCAGGCTTAAAAATCTCCACCTTCTGTTTCGCGAATTTCGCACGCTTCATTCTCCTGATTAGTTCTTCGGTCTTTCCCGAGAACATCGACCCGCATACTACCTCAATTCTGCCAGGTCTGTGTGACTCTCCAGTTAAATTTTCCATCATGATGAGTGCAAAAGTACAAAGACGTTTTAAAAATTGCAAAGAATTAAGAGATTTATTTTGTGCGTGTGGATTATTTAACTATATTTGCCACGCAATATGGGTATATTATATATTGTGCCTACCCCAGTAGGCAATATGGAAGACATGACGCTTAGGGCCATTCGCATCCTCAAGGAGGCTGATTTGGTGTTAGCCGAAGACACTCGAACGTCAGGTTTCTTGCTCAAACATTTCGACATCAACCAACATTTGATGTCGCATCACAAATTTAATGAGCATGGAACGGCTAATGCTATCGTCGAAAGATTGAAGGCTGGACAGACTATCGCACTTATCAGCGATGCTGGAACGCCAGGAATCAGCGACCCGGGGTTCTTCTTGGTTCGTGAAGCCGCCGCCGCAGGTATCGAAGTACAGACGTTGCCTGGTGCTACGGCATGTATTCCCGCATTGGTTTCATCAGGTTTACCATGCGATAGATTCTGCTTTGAGGGTTTCTTGCCACAAAAGAAAGGCAGGCAAACACATTTGGAATCATTGAAAGAAGAAACACGTACCATGATATTTTATGAGTCGCCTTATCGAGTACTCAAGACATTGCAACAATTAGCCCTTGTCTTTGGAGGTGATAGGAAAGTAAGCGTATGTAGAGAAATATCGAAAGTCCATGAGGAAAGCGTCAGGGGAACTTTGGATGAGGTGATAGCTCATTTCACGGAGAAAGAACCCAAAGGCGAATTTGTTATCGTAGTAGCAGGAAAGACAAAAGAAAAAAAATCAAAAATACAATCATTATGAAAAAAATTATGTTGACAGCATTGACTTTAGCCATGCTGTTAGTTACAAGTTGTCAAGAAGAGCGTAAGGCATCAGTTGCCGTAGAAAATTCAGTAGCAGATTCGCTACAAAAAGTTATCGTACAGAAAGACAATGAAATCAACGACATGATGTCAACGCTTAGTCAGATTCAAGAAGGTTTCCGTGAAATAGCGGAGGCAGAGAATCGTGTGAACATCGTGAAAGACGGTGAACGTACCAACAAGGCACAACAAATCAGGGAGAATATTGCGTTCATCTCCAATACGATGAAGCACAATCGTGAATTGATTGAGAAGTTGCGCCAACAAGTGAGAGAGAGTTCCTTGAAAAGCGACCAGTTGAAGACTACCATTGAAAATATGGTGAAGCAATTGGAGGAAAAGGATCAACAACTGATTCTTTTACGCAATGAATTGGAAGCAAAGAACATCCATATTACGGAGTTGGACCAAACCATTACGAACTTGAATAAGGACGTAAGCAACTTGACCACCGAGAGTGAGAAGAAGAGCCAAACCATCAGCAATCAAGACATGCAACTGAATACGGCTTGGTTTGTGTTTGGTACGAAGAAAGAGTTGAAGGAACAGCATATTATTGAAGACGGCAAAGTATTGAGAGCCAATTTCAACAAGAGTTACTTCACCAAGATTGACATTCGCGTGGACAAGGAAATCAAGTTGTATTCCAAGTCAGCCAATGTGATGACTCCACACCCATCAAGTAGTTACACTTTAGACCGCGATGCTAACAAGCAATATGTGCTTCGTATCACCAATCCAGAATTGTTCTGGAGTACGAGTAAGTATTTGGTAGTTGTGGTGAAGTAATTTCTGCCTATCGTTTATCCTTGAAGAATTGCTGCATCAAGGTGCGGCATTCTTCTTCCAATACACCCGACGTGACTGTACATTTAGGATGCAGCACGTTGGGTGCATATTTTTTATAACCTCGCTTTTCATCTGAAGCGCCATAAACCACCCTGCTGATTTGAGCCCATCCCAATGCGCCAGCACACATGGTACATGGTTCAACCGTAACATATAACGTACAATCGTTTAAGTATTTCCCTCCCAACGTGTTGGCGGCAGAGGTAATCGCTTGCATTTCCGCATGAGAAGTAACGTCGCAAAGAGTTTCGGTTAGATTATGTGTTCTTGCGATGATGCGTCCCTTGCATTCTATCACCGCACCGATGGGAATCTCACCCGCCTGTCTTGCCAATTCTGCTTCATGCAAAGCTTTGCGCATCATTTGTTCATCATGTTTCGCTTGTTCTTCCATCATGTTTATAGTTTAGATATTCAGAGTATTCTCCTTGCAAATATAATCATAAATCATGAGAATGAGTTGATTATGTGATAGAAATTTAAATTTAATGTTGCCAAATGGTGTATGTTAATGCCGTCTTTTTCTAATTTTAAGATTAAAAGATATAAATAATGTGTGTTTATTCCCTTGTTTTTTGTATTTTTGCAAGTTCATACACAAAATTTAAAATCATTATTCATGAAAAGAAGTAATTGTTATCAGTTCACGCGATTTGGCGTGTTGTTATTATTTGTCTTTATGATGGCACTTACCGTGAATGCAATTCCGGCAAAACCAGGATTAACTAAAACCTTACAACTCACAGATGGCACAACGGTGCAAGCCCGACTTGTAGGTGATGAATTCGGACACTATTGGATTTCAGCAGATGGGAAGACATACGTTTCCGATGAAGCCACCAATTTGTATAAACTTGCCGACGTTGAAACCATCAAGAGCAATGCACGTGCAAAACGTTCACGTTCAAATGCTCGTCGCGTAAGTCGATTGGGACAAAATAAAGTTGGTGAAATCGGTTCTTATACTGGTAAGAAAAAAGGTTTGATTATCTTGGTGAATTTTAATGACGTAAAATTTAAGACTGCCAATAACAACGCCCTTTATCAGCGTATTGCCAATGAGGTGAACTTTAATTACAAGAACTTTGTTGGTTCGATGTATGATTACTTTTATGCTCAAAGTGAGGGGCAGTTTGAACTGACCTTCGACGTGGTGGGGCCTGTAACAGTATCGAATATTCAGTCATATTATGGTAGTAATGACTCCCAGGGTAATGATAAGCATCCTGCCGCAATGGTTATTGAAGCTCTTAAACTTGTTAACGGAGACGTAAATTTTGCCAACTATGACTGGGATGGTGATGGTGAAGTTGACCAAGTCTATGTGGTTTATGCAGGTAAAGGCGAAGCTGATGGCGGAGCCGATACTACCATTTGGCCCCATGAATGGCAACTTAGTGCGGCTGGTTATTACGGTGATGGTTCAGGTGCACAAACTTTGGATGGAGTAAGGATTGATACTTATGCATGTGGTGCAGAATTGGATGGTACGTCTGGAACGATAGCTGGTATTGGTACTATGTGCCATGAATTTAGTCATTGCTTAGGTTATCCCGATTTCTATGATACTGATTACAGTGGTGGTCAAGGCATGGGAAACTGGGATTTGATGGATAGCGGTTCGTATAATGGTGATGGATATTGTCCTGCTGGATATACGAGTTACGAACGTTGGGTCGCAGGATGGAAAGAACCCCTCGAACTTACCAATAGCAAGAGTGTAACAGGCATGAAGGCATTAAGTGATGGTGGAGAAGCATACATTATATATAATAATGGAAACAAGAACGAATATTTCTTGTTGGAAAATCGCCAACATGAAGGATGGGATGCAGGCATTCCTGGTGAAGGTTTGTTGATTCTTCATGTGGATTATAATTCTTCATCATGGGCAAACAACACTCCTAATGATAATCCGAGTCATCAACGTATGACATGGATACCTGCAGATAATGAATATCAGTATACTACAGATCAAGGAACTAAATATTATTCGTTTGAAGGAATGATAAACGATCCGTTCCCATACGGTAGTGTTAATGCTTTTAACAAATCTACTACACCTGCGGCTAAGTTCTATAACAAGAATTCAGATGGTACTTATTACATGGATTCTTCGGTGGAGAATATTACTCAGAATTCTGATGGAACGGTGTCTTTCAATTTTAAGGGCGTTAGTAATGTTAGCACTCCTGTCTTCTCACCAAATACTGGTGTTTATACAGAAGCACAAAACGTAACGATTACATGTGCAACCAAAGGTGCAGAGATTTATTATACCATTGATGGTAAAACGCCTACAGCTAATAGTACGCGCTATATGGCTCCCATCCCAGTAGAGTCTACAACAACTATCAAGGCAATAGCCATTGCAGATGGAGAGGAGAGTGACGTAGCATCGGGAACATTCGTGATTAGCACGGGTTCTTCATCAACGAATACGTATAAACGAATTACTTCTACCAGTGAGTTGGTTAGTGGTTTGCGATATGTGATTGGATGTGGCTCCAAGAATGTGGCAGCAGGATCATTGTCTACATCATTGTTTTCCACTTCAGGTTATTTGACCCGCCAATCTGTTACAATGAGTGATGATATCATGACCATCAACAATAATGTATCTATATATACGCTCGTAGAGACAGCTGAAGGTTTTGCATTGATGAATGACGAAGGTAAGTATCTATATGCAACTGCTGCTAAAGCTTTGTCTTTAAGTGACGACGCTCAATCTTGGACATTGTCTGAAGATGCAAGTGGTGTTATCATGACTTATGGCGCTTATGGTACCATGATGTATAATGTATCGAGTCCTCGTTTTAATACCTATACGAGCAAACCCACAACCAGCATGATTTATGCCAACCTCTATGTGGAATATGTGGAAACTCCCAAGGAAGATGTTACTTTGAGGTTTGAAGCTACAGAATTAACTGGTAAAGTGGGTGAGGATTTCCAAGAACCAACGTTGATGATTTACCCAGCTGGAATTAGCGTTACTTATAGCAGCAATAATCCAGCCGTGGCAACCGTAGATGCAACAGGTAAAGTGACATTAGCGGGAGCTGGTGAAGTGACGATTACCGCTTCGTTTGAGGGAAATAATGAATATAATTCCGCTACGGCTTCTTATACTATTTCTGTTACTGAAGAAGAAAAGCCAGATGACCCAACACCATCTGTTACTTCTGGCAAATATCAGCTTGTTACCAGCACGGATGACTTGGAGTCAGGAAAGAAGTATCTGATTGTTAGTTCGAATAGTAATGGCAATGTGGCATACGATGGCTTTGAGACAAACAAGGGTAAAGTTGGTGCCGTTTCTCCTGTTGATGATGTTATCGACCTCAATATAGAAACGAATAGTGCTGTTCCTGTTGTGTTGACTAAAGATGCATCTGATTACTGGAATGTATTCGATACAAGCGTGAATGCTTATATCGGTCACTCTACCAAGACACCTAAGCATTTGGCAACTTTAGAACAACTCGATGTTACTTCCAATACCTATTATGCTTATGCTTGGACCATTTCCATTGACAATGATAACGTAGCTTCCATGCAGGAAAATAATAAGGATTATTACCTGAAATATAATCCTTCGGCTAATATGTTCCGTGTATATACTAATGGCCAGAGAGACATTTATCTGTATAAGGAAATTGAGGTGACGATACTCAAGGGAGATGTGAACGGTGACGGATTCGTGAATGTGGCAGACGTGGTAGCTATCGTTAATTACATCTTAGGTACGCCTCCAGAGATATTCCACTTTGATGCAGCCGACATGGATAGTGATGGGGTAATCAATATCACGGATGCCGTTGCATTGGTAAATTATCTCTTGGGAGTTGAATGATAAAATAAGAACAATAGATTTAGACAAGCTAAAGATATGGTTTGCGCCTCTTAAACGATATGTTTGAACAACGCAAACCATATCTTTCTGTTTTTGAACTAATATTCTACTAAAAAAGCACGATTGACTTTGTGATTTGAAAATAAATCAGTATATTTGCATAACTTTAATCTATAAACTATGGCAGAGCACAATGATACCGGAAAATGGGGCGAAGAAATCGCCGTCAACTATTTGCACAAGAAGGGATACACCATTCGTGAATGTGATTGGCATTATGGTCATCGAGACATCGATATTATCGCTATCAGTCCTGACCAGCAGTTTGTAGTATTCATTGAGGTGAAGACACGTACGTCTGATGACATAACTCTACCTGAAGATGCAGTTGATTTCCGGAAAATTCGGAATCTGGGATATGCTGCGAATGCCTATGTGAAGATGAACCAGATTGTGCTCGACTTGCGATTTGACATCGTTACCATAGTTGGAGATAATCAATCAGAACCTGTGATAGATCATATAGAAGATGCGTTTAACCCAATGTTTTAAATTCTTGAAGAAGAATAAGGGAAAGAAATCCACTCCCTATCACTTGATACGATTGGAAGAGACGGATTCTACCAATCGTTATCTGCACGACTATCATCCCGCGGAGGGTGAGAAGATGACCGTTGTGGTGGCTAAACACCAAACGGCAGGGAAAGGTTGTGGTTCGAATGTTTGGGAGAGTGAAAACGGGAAGAATCTTTTGTTGTCTATCTTGGTACATCCCGTCATGTTACCTGTAGCCAAACAATTCTTGCTTTCCATGGCAGGAGCGTTGGCTGTGAAGGACGTTCTTGACAAATATACGAAAGACATTACCTTGAAATGGCCTAACGACGTGTATTGGAAAGACCGCAAAATTTGTGGAACGTTGATAGAAACGTCGCTTGGCGGTGGTAGGATGAAAGATTGTATATTTGGCATTGGATTGAATGTCAATCAGCAGACTTTCATAAGCGATGCGCCCAATCCCGTTTCTCTGTGTCAAATTATCGGGCATGAAGTGAATTTGGAACAATTGTTGTCCGCATTGTTAGATTCATTTTGTAGCTATTATCGAATGATAGAACAAGGACAGTATGATGCTATTTCGGGATTGTATCATTTAGCACTATACAGAGCGCATGGCTTTTATCGTTTCCGTGATGCTCAGGGAGAGTTTGAAGGTTCTATCATCGAGGTGGAAGATACGGGTAGGATGATTATGCGCGACAAACAAGGCATGATTCGCGAGTATATGTTTAAGGAAATTGAATTTATCATTTAAAAAATCATATTATGGCAAGATTTAAGAGAATACTTTTGAAGTTGAGCGGTGAGAGCTTGGCAGCTGGCGGTTTTGGAATCGACGTTCAACGTTTGCAGGAATATGCACAACAAATCAAGGAAGTGCACGACATGGGTGTGCAGATTGGTATCGTTATCGGTGGTGGTAATATATTCCGTGGCTTGTCTGGTGCTTCTAAGGGCTTTGATAGAGTGAAGGGAGACCAAATGGGTATGATGGCAACGGTAATCAATTCTTTGGCGTTAAGTTCTGCTTTAGGAGCCATTGGCGTGAAGAATAAGGTGTTGACGGCTATTCGCATGGAACCCGTTGGTGAATTCTATTCGAAATGGAAAGCT